>Ga0182237_100061_pt1 | contig 52103 bp, 55 predicted proteins | sample hydfratesGB_TF_B_FD_132457 | JGI IMG/M metagenome (GOLD analysis project Ga0182237, IMG submission 132457) | Subsurface microbial communities from deep shales in Ohio, USA - hydraulic fracturing test GB_TF_B | ecosystem: Environmental > Aquatic > Deep subsurface > Shale gas/oil reservoir >... | reverse complement strand
CTTACAGGTTTAGCAGTTGTGAAAATTGTTGCAATTATTTCTTGCAATTTTCGGGAATTCCTGTTTGCAACTTTCGGGAATTCCTCTTGCAACTTTGTCCATTTTTAGTATGCAACAAATAAAGACAAAGAAAACCTGATGAATTTATTTTCTTCTGAACGTTTTGATGCTGTATGCAACCTTGCAGCTCAGGCAGGAGTGAGGTATTCGCTGACGAATCCGGATGCATATATTCAGAGCAATATTGTTGGTTTTATAAATATACTTGAAGCATGCAGACATAATAATGTCAAAAATTTGTCTTATGCCAGCAGTAGTTCGGTTTATGGGCTTAATGAAGATTTACCCTTTAGTACAAAGCATAATGTCGATCATCCCATCAGTCTGTATGCAGCCAGTAAGAAATCAAATGAGTTAATGGCTCATACATATAGCCATCTTTATGGTATTCACACTACAGGACTTCGTTTTTTTACTGTGTACGGACCATGGGGAAGACCTGATATGGCATTATTTCTATTTACCAAGGCTGCTTTGGAGAATAAACCGATCGATGTTTTTAATAACGGAGACATGCTGAGAGATTTTACGTATATTGATGATATTGTTGAAGGTGTTGTAAGAGTGATAGATAATCCCGCTCAGCCAATAGATAGCTCAAAACTCAACACTCAACATTCAAAACATAACACTCAAAACTCAAAACTTAAAAATTTGCCTCCGCAAGTTTCTACCGCACCATATCGAGTTTATAATATTGGAAATAATAATCCCGTAAAACTCATGGACTTCATAGAAGCAATAGAAAACAAACTGGATCGCAAAATAGAAAAAAATATGATGCCAATACAGCCGGGAGATGTTCCCGCTACATATGCAGATGTAAATGATCTCGTTGAAGATCTTGGCTATAAACCGTCAACACCTGTGCAGGAAGGAATTGATAAATTCGTGGATTGGTACCTTGACTTCTTTGAAATATCAGGTAAAACGTGAGGCGTAAGAGGAATGACCAAGGTGCAAGTATCAAGGGCAAATGAGGTTGAAAAAGTTGAGGATGTTGAAGGAGTTGAAAAAAGTTAAAACAGTTGAAATGGTTGAGAGGATTGAGGGATGGATTATGTTTTTCCTTTTGAAAAATTAGAGGTTTGGAAGCTATCCAAAGCTTTTGCAGTAAAAATTTATAAAAACACCGAAAACTTTCCAAATGAAGAAAAGTTTGGTCTGGTTTCTCAGCTCAGAAGAGCAGCAGTTTCTGTTTCATCGAATTTGGCTGAAGGCTCATCGAGAAAATCTAAAAAAGATCAGGCACATTTTTCACAAATTGCTTACAGCTCACTAATGGAGGTTCTTTGTCAGCTTGAAATTGCAAAAGATATAGGTTATTTATCAGAAAATGATTTGCAGGTTTTAAGATCAGATGCTAATAAAATTGCTTATATGATAAATTCTTTAAGGAAATCACAAACATGCTAAAGCATCCAGTTTTCTCAACTTCTTCAACCACCTCAACTTCCCTCAACCTGTTCAACCGTTTCAACAATACTAACTTTATAATATTTGGAGTCTAAAAAAATGACACACTCACTCTCACATTCACTTTCACGTCTTACGTCCCACAGCGGCTTCAAAAAGTATTTTTTCAACACCGGCTGGCTGATGCTGGACAAATATAAAAAGGAGTAGTGATATGAAATTTCTTGTCACCGGCGGAGCAGGATTTATAGGCTCAGCAGTTATAAGGCATATTATTAAAGATACAGGACATTCTGTAATAAATATTGATAAGCTTACATATGCCGGTAATCTTGACTCATTATCCGAGGTCAGCAAGGGTGACAGGTATTTTTTTGAGAGAGCTGATATTTGTGATGCTGAAACAATCAGAAATATTTTTATTCAGTATAAGCCGGATATTATAATGCATTTGGCAGCGGAATCTCATGTTGATCGATCAATAGATGGACCGATGGATTTTATTAATACGAATATTATTGGTACTTATACCTTACTGGAAGAATCACGGCGTTATTACAATAATCTCCCTGACAATAAAAAAGAAATTTTCAGATTTCATCATATTTCCACAGATGAGGTTTATGGTGACTTGGGAGATACAAATGATTTGTTTACTGAAAATACTCCTTATGACCCCAGTTCACCTTACTCTGCAAGCAAAGCAAGCTCTGATCATCTTGTAAGGGCATGGAACAGAACCTACGGTTTGCCTACAGTGGTTACTAATTGTTCTAATAATTATGGTCCTTACCATTTTCCTGAAAAGTTAATTCCTCTGATGATTCTTAATGCTCTGGAAGGCAGATCACTGCCTGTTTACGGCAAGGGTGAGCAAATAAGAGATTGGCTTTATGTAGAAGACCATGCAAAAGCACTGCTGCTTGTTGCAACAAAGGGCAAGATTGGTGAAACATATAATATTGGTGGAAATAATGAAAAGAAAAATATAGAAGTTGTTGAAAAAATCTGTGAACTGTTAGACGAATTATACCCGGTTAAAAACAATTCAAAACTCATAACTCATAATTCATCATTTGAAAGCTATAAGGAACTTATAACTTTTGTAACAGATCGCCCTGGGCACGATATGAGATATGCAATAGATGCGAGCAAAATCCAACAGGAATTAGGCTGGCAACCGAAAGAAACATTTGACACCGGATTAAAAAAGACAATACAATGGTATTTGGATAATAAATGGTGGTGGGAGCCGCTCAGAAAAAAGTATGATAGAAGCCGTCTTGGAAAACAGTGAAGAGTGAGCAGTAAACAGTAAACAGTAAACAGTGATCAGTAAAGAGTAATTTGTTTATATATAAAAGTTTTCAGGAAAAGGATAAAAATGAGTGATAATATAAAAACTCACAAAGACCTTAAAGTTTGGCAAGAAAGTATAGAGCTTGTTAAGCTTGTATACAAAACGGTAAATGATTTTCCCATGTCAGAGAAATATGGTTTAACTTCTCAAATAAAACGCTCAGCTGTTTCCATACCTTCTAATATTGCTGAAGGAAGTGCAAGACTTTCTACAAAAGAGTATATTCATTTTTTATATTTTGCTTTAGGTTCATTGTCAGAACTTGATACGCAAATATACATTGCTAAAGAATTAGATTTTGTTAAAAATATTGATAATATTGAAACGAGTATTGTTAATATAAGAAAAATGCTTATTGGGCTGATTAAACATATAAAAAATAAAAGCAGTAATCTTTAAAAAGTTAGTAGTTATGAATAAAAAAGTAAAAAAATGGTATATGCTGCTCACTGCTCACTGCTTACTGCTCACTGCTTACTGCTTACTGCTTACTGTTTACTGATTACTAATTTACGGAGGCACGTATGAAAGGTATAATCCTCGCCGGAGGAAGTGGTACACGGCTTTACCCTATTACGAAGGGAGTTTCAAAACAGCTTCTTCCGATATATGACAAGCCTATGATTTATTATCCTTTGTCAGTGTTGATGCTTGCAGGTATACAGGATATTCTGATTATTACTACGCCTGAAGATCAGCAGAGTTATATTAATCTTTTGGGAGATGGCAGTAATTACGGGATTAATCTCAGTTATGCAGTACAGCCGTCACCGGATGGTCTTGCTCAGGCTTTCATTATTGGTGAAGATTTTATAGGCAATGATAATGTATCGCTTATTCTTGGTGATAATATATTTTGGGGTCAGGGACTTACGGATAAATTAAACAAAGCTGTTAATAAAATAGAAGGGGAAGATTTTAACCACCGAAAAAATGACAAATCTTCACAAATCACGGGTCACTCATCTCCGCTTACTGATCACTCATCACAGCTCACTCAGAGTGGCGGCGCAACTGTATTCGGTTACCAAGTGGCTGATCCGGAAAGATTTGGTGTGGTAGAATTTGATGAAAATAATAAAGCAATTAGTATTGAAGAAAAGCCCAAAAAACCGAAGTCCAGTTATGCGGTGACAGGGCTTTATTTTTATGATAGTGATGTTGTGGAAATCGCAAAAAATGTGAAACCTTCGCATAGAGGAGAGCTTGAAATTACAAGTGTAAATCAGGCTTATCTTGAAAAAAATGATCTGAGTGTAGAGCTATTGGGACGCGGCTATGCCTGGCTTGACACAGGAACTCATGAAAGCCTGCTGGAGGCTGCCCAGTTTGTGGAGACGATAGAGAAAAGGCAGGGCTTTAAAATAGCTTGTTTGGAAGAGATAGCCTGGAGAAAAGGGTGGCTCAAAACAGAAGATGTTAGAAAGGTTGCTGAGGCTTTATCGAAAAATGGATATGGCAAATATCTGCAAGATTTAATAAAAGATACTTAAACAAGGATAGGTGATGCAAGTAAAAACTTTAAATTTTGATATTAAGGGTGATGATCGGGGATCTTTGATAGCTTTAGAACAATATAAGGAGATACCTTTTGATATTAAAAGAGTATATTATATTTTTGGTACACAAGAAGGAGTGCGGCGGGGTTACCATGCACATAAAAATTTGAAACAAGTAGCTGTGTGTGTTAAAGGAAGTTGTAAATTTTTGCTTGATGATGGTAAAAGTAAAAAATATGTTGAGTTAAATTCCCCGGACTTAGGATTATTAATAGATAAATTTGTTTGGCATGAAATGTATGATTTTAGTCATGATTGTGTTTTAGTTGTTTTTGCTGATGGTTATTATGATGAGTCAGATTATATAAGAGATTATGATGAGTTTATTAAAAGGATAAAAGATGATTCATAAATTAGCAGATGTTCAATCACAAAATATTGGTGAAAATACAAATATATGGCAATTCTGCGTTATTTTAAAAAAGGCAGCTATTGGCTCCAACTGTAACATATGTTCGAATGTATTTATTGAAAATGATGTTGCTATTGGTAATAATGTAACAATAAAAAATGGCGTTCAGATTTGGGACGGTATAACTATTGATGATGATGTTTTTATTGGACCGAATGCAACGTTTACCAATGATTTTGCACCAAGATCAAAGCAGCATCCTCAGGAGTTTTCTAAAACAATTATAAAAAAAGGCGCTTCAATAGGTGCTAATAGCACACTATTATGCGGTTTAGTCGTTGGAGAATATTCGATGGTGGGCGCTGGTAGTGTTGTTACAAAAAATATTGGCAAACAGGAACTTTGGTATGGAAATCCTGCGAAGCATATGGGCTATATATGCAAGTGTGGAAAAAAGTGTGATTCTTCTTTGGTATGCAATGAATGCAAAGAAAGGTTGAAATGATACCATTTTTAGATTTGAAGGAAATAAATACGCAATATATAGATGAATTAAAAGAAGCTTGTGCGAAAGTTATTGATAGTGGATGGTATATACAAGGTAAAGAGCATCAGGCTTTTGAAGAAGAATTTGCTGAATATTGCGGTACTAAATATGCGATTGGTGTGGCAAACGGTCTTGACGCACTCGCTTTGATTTTAAGAGCCTATAAAGAATTGGGATTTTTATGCGATGAAGATGAAGTAATTGTCCCTTCTAACACCTATATTGCCTCTATATTAGCAATATCTGAAAACAATCTAACACCAGTCTTAGTAGAGCCAGATATAAATACTTATCTAATTGATCCTGATAAAATAGAAAATAAAATCACTTCAAAAACAAAAGCTATAATGCCCGTACATCTTTATGGACAAACGTGTCAGATGGATAAAATAAACAAAATAGCAAAAAAATATAATCTAAAAATAATAGAAGATTCAGCACAAGCTCACGGTGCATATTTTGGCAATAAAAAAGCTGGAAATTTAGGTGATGCCAGTGGATTTAGCTTTTATCCGGGAAAAAATCTCGGAGCCTTAGGTGATGGCGGAGCAGTGACGACCAATGATGAAGATTTAGCAAATGCCATAAGAGCACTGGGTAATTATGGTAGTCACAAAAAATATGAGAATCTTTATAAGGGTGTCAATAGCAGACTCGATGAGATGCAGGCTGCTATGCTTAGAGTAAAACTAAAATACCTTGACAATGAAATAGAAAAAAGAAGAGAAATAGCAAGCTACTACATAAAAAATATAAAAAATCCAAACATTATTCTCCCAATTCAAAATTTAACATTAAACATTCAAAATTATAAAAATCATGTGTGGCATCTGTTTGTGATAAGAACAAATAAAAGAGATGAACTACAAAAATATCTTATGGATAACGGTATTCAAACACTCATCCATTACCCAGTCCCTCCACATAAGCAAGAAGCTTATAGAGAGTGGAATAATAAAAGTTACCCTATAAGCGAACAAATACATAAAGAAGTATTGAGTTTACCTATAAGCGGAGTCCAGAGTTTGGAAGATACAAAGAAAGTTGAACAGGTAATTAATGACTTTAATTAAAACATCAATTTTAACAGCAATATCAACTATTATTAGAGTTGTAACTCGGTTTATTATCAATAAACTTATTTCAGTGTATATTGGTCCTAGTGGTTTGGCTATTATAGGACAATTGATAAATTTTAATTCCGTAGTTATGCCATTTGCAAGTGGAGCAATCAACCAGGGAGTAGTTAAATATACAGCTGAGTATAAGGAGGACTTTGAAAAAAAAAGTAAGTTATTTAGTACTGCTATCATAATAACACTAACTTCTTCTGTTATAACAGGTATAATAATCAGTGTATTTTCATCATATTTCAGTGAAGTTATATTGAAAAGTTCAGATTATTCTAGTGTCTTTATTGTATTTGGTTTTACAATCATATTTTTTGCTTTGAATACTTTGCTGATGGCCATACTGAATGGTCAAAAAGAAATAAAGAAATTTATATTAGTTAATATAATAAGTAGTTTTTTTTCTTTAATTTTTACATCGGGTCTTATTGTACTCTTGGGATTGGTTGGTGCACTATATGCATTGGTAGTAAATCAATCAGTAATTTTCTTTATAACGTTAACTTTTGTAGTTAAAAGCAGCTGGTTTAAGCTGGGGTATTTTAAGCAAGGTATGGATAAAAAATGTTTGAAACTTCTTTTAAAATATTCTGCCATGGCAATTGTATCAGCTCTTACAACTCCAATAGCCCTTATTGTTATAAGAAATTATATAGGTGAGAGTCTCAGTTGGGATGCGGCAGGTTATTGGGAAGGTATATGGCAAATATCTGCTATGTATTTAATGGTGGTTACTACTTCTTTAAGTGTGTATTATCTTCCAAGGTTGTCAGAGATACATGATAAAAATGAATTAAAGCGAGAAATAATAAGTGGATATAAAATTATTCTTCCTATTGTTTCGATCATGGCTCTAACGATTTACTCTTTGAAAGAGTATATTATTTTGATAGCTTTTACAGAAAGTTTTACGCCTATGTTAGAACTTTTTAAGTGGCAACTTATAGGTGATATTTTCAAAATTGCTGCTTGGCTTCTTGCATACCTAATGTTAGCAAAAGCTATGACAAGGCTTTTTATATATACAGAAATTATATTTACTACATCATTTGTAGTGTTATCTATTGTGTTTGTGAAAAATTTTGGTCTTGTTGGAGTAACTTATGGCTTTTGTCTTAACTATGTATTATACCTAATTACGATGATTATTGTTTTTAGAAAGAGGTTCGCATGAGCATTAGTGTTAGTTTAAAAAGCCAGACCGCTGAAACTATTAAAAAAGTATTTTTAGATATTATTGAGTTTTATACTTCACCATCTTTTGGTGCGGTCAAACAGCGGGAGTTTGATATATTTCTTTTTGGAAAGTTGCAAGAGCTTGGGGTATTTGAAAACAAAAACGATATATATGAGATAGTCTCAAAACTCAAAATCACACGAAGTAAGGCAAGAAATCTCATCTATGAATCAAACTTGCGAAATGCAGACAGTCAAATGCTCGACACTCAATTGAAGCAAGAGCTAAAAAATGTTCGGTTTTTGAAAGGCAGTAACTATTTAGTGGGCATAGAGATAGAAAATCCACTACTAATAGACCACCTCAAAGCAAGACTCAAAGAAAAAGGGCATGCGACTGATGGTACCTTTTCACCTGATATAGTAAAGCTAAGCAGTGAAGCATTTGTGGCACTAATCGAGATGTATTTGGATGAAGATAGCCAAAAAAAGATAATGGAAACACTAATAAGTTTGGGATATGAAAAGGATAAAAGCTTTAAAGGATTATTGAAAATATTTATTGAAAGTGCCGCTGCAAAAGTAGCAGGAAGTGCAGGAGAATTTGCTGCCAGCGAATATATAGCACCACTTTTAGAAGGTGGCGTAGAGAAGTTGGGAGAATTGGTAGGTAAGGAGAGGTAATGAAAATACTTTTGTTAGGTGAGTTTAGTGGATTGCATAAAAACTTAAAAGATGGTTTGGTTGCATTAGGACATGAAGTAGATATCGCATCAAGTGGAGATGGATGGAAAAATTTACATAGAGATATTGATTTAAATGTTCAAGGAAACTATATAACTCGAAAGGTGAAAAAAACTTTAACTTTTTATAAATTAACTAAGTTAGTTAAAAATTACGATGTAGTACAGCTTATAAATGCTTTTATATTTTATAACAAATTAATACCAAATACATTTTTTTACAAAAAACTTATTCAAAATAGTAAAAAATTTTATCTGCTTGGTGCAGGAGATGATTCATACTTCTGGATTAATGGTAGAAAAAAATTAAGATATGGTCCTTTTGATGATTTTTTAAAATATGATATGAATAATGCTGATAGTTATTACATGGAGTCTAAGAGAGCTTTTCAAGTGAATAAATATATTGCATATAATTGTGATGGAATAATCCCTATCATGTTTGAATATGAAATAAGTTATGATAACCATGAAAACCTTAAAAAAACGATACCTATTCCTATAAATATTGAAAATATAGAATATCATGAAAATAAAATAATTGATAAAATAGTTGTTTTCCATGGTTTAAATAGATATGGTTTTAAAGGTACTAGACATGTTGAAGAGGCTTTTAAAATTTTAGAAAAAAAATACCCTAATGAGTTAGAACTAATCATAGATGGAAAGATGCCTTTAGAAAAATATTTAGAAGTGATGAGGAAAACAAATATTGTTATAGATCAAACAAACAGCTATTCATTAGGAGTCAACGGAATTTATGCAATGGCAATGGGGAAAGTTGTTTTAGGCGGTGCTGAATCAGAATCATTAAAATCATTAGGAGTTGAAAGTTCTCCTGTAATAAATATTAAGCCAAATGCAAAAAGTATTGTAGATGCAATTGAAAAATTAATTGATCAAAAAGAACAAATTAGAGAAATTGGACTTAAATCAAGAAAATTTACAGAAGAAGTTCATGGGCATATAAAGATAGCAAAAAAATATTTAGAAACTTGGGACAACAAATAAATGTGTGGCATAGCAGGATTTATAGATTTCACTAAAAAATCAGATAAGCAAACTTTAATAAATATGACAGATGTACTTCATCATAGAGGCCCGGATGATAGTGGATATAGCTTTTATGAGAATGAATATGCAAATATAGGTTTAGGACACAGACGGCTTTCCATCTTAGATCTTTCATCTCACGGGCATCAGCCGATGAGCTTTGATCATCTTGAGATAGTTTATAACGGTGAAGTATATAATTTTAAAGAAATAAGAACAGAGCTTGAAAAGCATGGTTATACTTTTTATTCAAACAGCGATACGGAAGTCATCCTCAAAGCTTATCACAAATGGGGTGTTAAAGCAGTTGATAGATTTAACGGTATGTTTGTCATAACAATATATGACAAACAGAAGCAAAAGATTATCTGTATCCGTGATAGAGCTGGAGTGAAACCCTATTATTACTATTTCAGCAACGGTCTTTTTATGTTTGCCAGTGAGTTAAAGAGCTTTCATGAAAACAGTAGCTTTAAAAAGCAGATAGATAAAGATGCGTTGGCACTCTATATGCAGTATGGATATATACCAGAGCCACACAGTATATTTGAGCATACCTACAAATTTCCAGCAGGTCATTATGCAGAATTCAACATTAAAAATTCAAAATTCAACATTCATAAATATTGGGATGTAATAGATTTTTATAATAAACCAAAACTTGATATTACAGAAAACGAGGCTATAAAGGAAACAGAAAAGCTTCTTAAATCAGCCTTTGAGTATAGAATGGTGTCAGATGTACCCGTTGGAGTATTTTTAAGTGGAGGATATGATAGTAGTGTCGTGACTGCTCTGCTACAAAGTGGCAGAAGTGAAAAGCTCAATACTTTTACGATTGGCTTTAAAGAAAAAGGTTACGACGAAGCTCCATTTGCAAAAGAAGTTGCAAACTATTTAGGCACAAATCATACGGAGTACTATTGTACTCAAAAAGATGCACTGGATATACTGCCAAAACTACCAGAGATATATGACGAGCCTTTTGGTGATAGCAGTGCGATACCTACAACATTGGTGAGTCAATTAACCAAGCAAGATGTGAGTGTAAGCCTTAGTGCTGATGGAGGTGATGAAACATTTGGAGGTTATGGAAAATATACTGGTATTTTGAAAAAACTGGATACTTTTGCTAAAATACCAAATCTACTGAAACCTTTATTGGCAAAAGCCTTAAGACAGAAAGTAGTGTATAATTCTGCTGAAAAATTTGGCGGTATGTTTGATGCTAAAACTAGATGCGAACGTTTTTCAGATATCTTGAAATATGATGAAAAACAGATGCTAAAAGCCACTGGACAATTCACAAAAGATGAATTAAATGAAGTATTGAATTATTCAGTTAAAGAGATAATGACAAACTTTGATACTGAAGTATATCAAGATAGAGTCTCTAATCTTTTAGCTGTGGATTATAAAACATATATGGTTGATGATATTTTGCATAAAGTAGATAGAGCTACGATGAGTGTTAGCTTAGAAGGTCGGGAGCCTTTACTTGACCATTGTATCATAGAGTATGTAGCTCAGTTGCCAAGCGATATGAAGATAAAAAATGGCAACAAAAAATGGCTGCTCAAGCAAATTACACACAAATACCTTCCAAAAGAGATGATGGACAGACCAAAAAAAGGCTTTGGTGTACCTATACAAGAGTGGTTTAAAAAGGAATTAAAAGAATATTTTGAGGTGTACTTGAGTGAAAAAGCTTTATCTAAACATGGGCTTTTTAATGTGGATGAAGTACTTAGATTGAAGAATGAGTATCTAAGCGGATCAAATGCAAACGTAACGAAACTTTGGTTTATTTTTATGTTTCAGATGTGGTATGAGAGGTGGATGTAACTCATGGGGCTAACAGATGTATAATGCAAGCATATCTGATAAAAGTATACATATATAAAAGTAATAATTACAGCAAGCATATTCTTATTTTTGGGGATTTGTTGACTATCAAAAAGTTTGATTTGGTCTATAGCAGATTTTTGTATGGTTGTTACGCTGCAACTTTACTAAAAAATGAAGTGATTTTTGAATCACACGCCTCGATATATGAGAAGAAAAACTACGAACTAAAGCTTTTTGAAAAACTGATAAATAGTAAATATTTTAAAAAACTAGTCGGTATATCTCAGGCTTTGAAAGAGATGTACATAGAAAAAGTATATTAAAATGATGTCAAGATCCAAGCAGCTCATGATGGAGCAGATGAAGTAGTGGATTTTGAACCAAAAGCTAAGCTTTTGGGAGATAAAGATAATTTGAGAGTTGGTTATGTGGGACATTTGTATAAAGGTAAAGGTGTAGAAGTAATCGCTTCTATAGCTGGTAAGGTAAGTGAAGATATTGAGTTTCATATTATTGGGGGGCTTGAAAAAGACATAAACTTATGGAAAGAGAAAATTAATAGTAAAAATGTATTTTTCTATGGTTTCGTATCACAAAAAGAAGTAAGTGGTTATATCAATGCTTTGGATGTATGCTTATTGCCAAATCAAAAAATTGTTATGACTCACAGAGCAGGTATAAATGGTACAAATATTTCTGGCTTTATATCCCCTCTTAAGATGCTTGAATATATGGCACATAAAAAAGTTATAGCATGCTCTGATATCTCAGTGCTACGAGAAGTACTAAATGAAGAAAACGCTATTTTAGTTGATCCTGAAAATGCTAAAGAGTGGATTGAGGCTATTGAGAGATTTAGGGATGATAGGCTTAGAGACTCTTTGGCACAAAGTGTATACAGTGACTTTATGCAAAAGTATCGTTGGGAACAAAGAGCGAAAGAATCGATATGAATAAGCAAATAAGAATTTTAGTGATATGATGACAGTTAGTAAAAATAGTACTTTTTTAAATAAAAATATATTTATTTTAACTTTAATCAGTCTTTTGAATTTTGTGACAACTGCATCAATTACGAGCGATATAAGCTTTTTTATTTTCAATACAGTAATTTTGATTTTTGCAGTAGGCAGTTATGCTGTGCGTAAGAAGTGCTCAGAACATTTTTTGTTCTTTTTGTTTTTTAATATTTATACATTGCTTTCTATTTTTGTCTATTATACTCAGTTAGTTCAGTTTGGAATGCCAGCAGCGTTTGCAGATGAACCTGGTTTTTTTGCTGTCTCTTACGCGTTTATTAACGATACTCCTCCGTCTTGGGCAAACGTTGGTTATTTAGAAATATTACACCGTATCGATTGGGTAGGATATCAACTTCTAATATCAAGCCTAGGATGGATATTTGATATAATCAATGTAAATTCTTTGATAGCTTTAAAACAAGTAAGTGTATTGTTTGGAGCACTCAGTGTAGCATATACATACAAGCTGTTTTTTTATTTTCTACAAGATGGCAAACAGTCATTTAGTTTAGCTTTTTTCTTTGGATTGGTTCCCTATGTAGCAATGTATTCCTCAGTCTTACTTAGAGACATTATTATTTTGTTTTTGACTGTGTATACAATTGTGCATATGGTATACTTTATTTCTGGATTTAAAGCGTCATTGTTAAAACTATCTGTTGGAGTGTTGTTATTATTTTTCTTCAGACCTGAAAATGGGCTTTTTATGGCTGGTGTTGTTATAGTCAGTTTCATTGTTTTTAATTGGATAAAAATATCTTTTATAGCTAAAATAATATATTTGATTATATTGATGATAATATGTGCTTTATTTTTTAATATGATTTATGATGAAGTAGCGTTTAGGGCATTCTTTGTAATACAAAACTCATCAGAAAGAGCCTTGGAACATGCCAGCGAAAGTTCATTGGGTAAGTATCTGCTTCTATTGCCATTTCCTTTTGATAGTATAGCTAGAGCATTTTTTTCACAAATTCAACCCTTTCCGGTATGGGGAAGAATGCAGTATAATTTTGCTTTAATAGTTGAAATGTTTGCCGGAGTAATATGGTTTCCTATTTTTATTTTATCTATAGTGACACTTTCTGTTAAAAAATATAGAGTGTTTATAAGTAAAGAGATAAAACTTTTGTATTTTTTTGCATTATTATATATCCTGTTAATAGCAACTGGTGAAGCAAATCCAAGAAGACTGATGGCATTTTATCCAATTATTTTGTTGGTAGCTTATTTAGGTTATAGTAGATTTTCAAAAGTTTTAAAAAAGCAGTATTTGTTTATATTATTTTTTTCAATGTTTCTGTTACATTTTATTTATTTATATATAAAATATTAGAAGGTAAATTATGATCTATAAACATAAAATAACATTCATCCTCCCGAACCTAAACGGTGGCGGAGCGGAACGAGTAGCAGTGAACTATCTAAGGCAGTTAGATACAAGTAAATACCATATCACTCTTATTGTCTTTGATAAGACAAAAGATCTTCTGGAGTTGATACCAAAGGGTGTGAGGCTCATAGACTTACAAACCAACAGTACAAAAAATTCTTTTTTTGTGCTGATAAAAGAGCTTAGAAGCATAAAACCAGATGTTGTTTATACAACACATTCCAGAATAGCTACACTTTTGATGTTTGTAAAACCTTTTGTGTCAAAGTTTAAGCATATAGCACGGATGCAAAGTATGCCATCACTTGAAAAAAAACATGGTGAATACGGAAGTCTAAAAAGAGTTTTATATGCTAGCGGATTTAAAAGTGCAGATATTGTAATTGCACAAACAGATCAGATGAAAAAAGATGCTGTAGATATTTTCAAAATAGATGAAGCAAATATAAAAGTGCTATATAATCCTATAGATAAAGATTACATCCAAAATAACCTAAAAAATGCAACTACTCCATTTGAAAATGATATGATAAACATAGTAGCATCAGGCAGACTTACTAAACAAAAAGGATTTGATCTTTTAATAGCTTCTCTATCAAATATAGTAAAAATATACCCAAAAGTAATATTACACATATTGGGAAATGACAATGGTGACGGAGCCACTTTAAAAAAGAAAGTAAACAATTTGGAACTACAACAGAATGTAGTGTTTTTGGGCTTCCAAAATAACCCTTACAGGTATTATTACTTCTGTGATTTGTTTATTTTATCATCAAGATGGGAGGGTTTTCCAAATGCGATGCTTGAGAATTATTATTTAAATACTCCCATAGTAGCTACAAAATGTGTACCTATAGTAAGTGAGCTTATTAAAGATGGAATTAATGGTTATACTTGCGAGGTTGAAGATATGAACTGTTTATCTGAAAAGATAATTGAATGTATAGAAAACATCAAAAGAGAAAATATTAAAAATCCTGAATATACGGGGTCTAAATTAGAAGATTTATTTTAAAAGGAGAGTATAAAATGATTTCCCATCAACATAAATGTATATTTATTCATATTCCAAAATGTGCGGGTACTAGTGTAGAAAAAGTATTTGAACATTTTTCAGAACATCAAGGTAGAGGTGGTCAAGATCACCGTAGTATTCGTATGATAGAACAGCCTTGGCTAACTATAAATTCTATTGGATCAGTTGAAAATATAGAAGAGTTATTAAGAAGATACAAGTACCAAACAAATAAAAAGATCAACCCTAAAAGTCGTCAAACAGTCACAGCTAAGCAGTATGAAGAGTATTTTAAGTTTACTGTAGTGAGAAATCCTTGGGCAAGGGCACATTCATGGTATAAAAATGTTATAAAAGATCCCGTGCATTTAAAACAGTATAACATTACAAGTGATATAGAGTTTAATGAGTTTTTAAAAAGATTTGTTCCTACAAGCTATCCTCTAAGGCAACAAGTCTATTGGCTTAAAAACTTTTCTGGAAAAATAGACCTTGATTATATAGGAAGATTTGAAGAGATTGAAAAAGTTTTTGAAAATATAGCAGATCAATTAAACTAGGATATCGATGAGTTCCCACATGAGCAAAAATCGTCTAAAGTAGATTATAGAGATATATATGATAGTGAATCAATCGATTTGATCTCAAAATATTATAAAGATGATATATCTGCTTTTGGATACTCTTTTGAAGGTATTAGTAAATGATACTAATAACAGGAGCAGCTGGCTACATAGGCTCTCATGTAACAAAACAGCTTTTAGAAACTACTGATTATGAGATAATGATAGTTGATAGCTTAAATACTGAAAGTGAAAAAACGCTATCGGCTTTGAAAAATATAAGAGATTTTACTTTTGTAAAACTAGATCTAAGTGAGTTTGAAAAAGTAGATGAGCTTATAAGATCCAATGACATAGATACGATCATACACTTTGCAGCTAGTATAGTAGTACCTGAGTCAGTAGAAAACCCTCTGAAGTACTACATGAACAACACTGTAAATACTACCAACCTTATAAAGTGTGCCAATCATTATGGTGTAAAAAAGTTTGTCTTTAGTAGTACGGCAGCAGTTTACGGAGAGCCAAAAGAGATACCTCAAAACGGCATAGATGAAAAGTACCAGACAAATCCCATAAACCCATACGGCATGAGTAAACTTATGAGTGAAAGAGTACTTCAAGATACAGCCAAAGCCAACAGTGAGTTTAAGTATGTGATCTTTAGATACTTCAACGTAGCAGGGGCTAATATAAACTACAAAAATGACGAACTAACCCCACGCATAGGACAAAGCTTCCCAAATGCTACGCATTTTATCAAGATAGCTTCAGAATGTGTTGTAGGCAAAAGAGAAAAAATGGCGATATTTGGAGATGACTTTGATACACCTGATGGAACGGGTGTAAGAGACTACATCCATGTAGATGATCTAGCAGATGCACATATAAAAGCAGTAGAGTATCTTGAAGATAATAATAGCGATGTATTTAATGTAGGATACGGCAAAGGCTATAGCGTAAAAGATGTCATACAAACACTCAAGGAAGTAACCAAAGTTGACTTTAGAGTAGATAGTGTGGCAAGAAGAGCAGGCGATCCTGCCATGCTAGTATCTGACAATACCAAGATAAAACAAAAGATGCAGTGGTCGCCAAAGTATGAAGACTTAGCTTTGATATGTGAGAGTGCATACAAGTGGGAAAAAAATCTATGAAACTTCTTTTGTTAGGTCCAAGGTATCATAAATCTGGACAGATGGGTGGTATAGTGGTTTTGTTTGAACTTTTTTTGCAAGAGCTTGATAAGCAAGGTATGGAGTATAAAGTGATAGATACAAATAAAAAGAATTATAGCAATGTCATCCTGGCACTAGTTTCTATATATTTTCAGATAGTGACCAACATCTTTAAAAGTGATAAAGTGATGCTTCATGGTACAGCAGGTGACTACAAATATATAGCTCCTTTTGTCGTTTTTATTTCAAAACTATTTGGCAAAAAAGTCTATCTGCGGAAGTTTGCAGGTAGCTTTGCAGAAGTGTACAAAAGCAGTAGTGGAGTTGGAAAAAAACTTATCGAGTATGTGCTTAAAAATGCAGAGATAAACTTTTTTGAGACAAAGTATCTGGTAGAGTATTTCAAACGGTTTAACCCTCAAACCTACTGGTTTCCAAATGTACGGGAGCAAAACAGTGTATTTAAAAATACCCCTTTTCAAAAACAATTTATCTTTTTAGGACATATCCGCACAGAAAAAGGGGTACTAGAGCTAGTAGAAGCTGCAAATAAACTGGGTGGTGAATATACTATAGACCTTTATGGAAGTGTCGTAGAAGAATCATTAGTAGAAAAGATAAATAGTGCAAATGGGACCTACAAAGGTCTTTTAAAGCCTGAAGATGTGACAAAGAGATTGGCTCAGTATGATGTTTTGGTTTTACCAAGCTATAGAGAGGGTTACCCTGGAGTGATCATAGAAGCTTTTAGTGTGGGATTGCCGGTGGTAGCGACTACTCTTGATGGTATCAAAGAGATCGTAGATGATGGCAAAAGCGGTATCTTGGTGCCACCAAAAGATGTGGATGCTTTGACTAAAGCGATTCAAAGCTTTGATGAGAAAAACTATGAGAGCTTTTCAAAAGAAGCGTTGAGAGCATTTGAGCAGTTTGATAGTGAAAAAGTTATAAAGGAGGTTTTAAAAAAAATATATGAATCTTAATAAACTAAAAAAAATATATCAATTTTCACCTAGTTTCATAAAAAAAGCATACTCATTGATCCCCTGGAATCTTAGGATGGGAAAAGAGTATAGAGAAACTTTGGCATTTTTACATAACAGCTTGCATTGGAGTGAAGCAAAATGGAAAGATTATCAAACAAAAGAGTTGAGGGATTTACTAAAATTTTGCAGTGAAAATATTCCTTATTATCAAAAACAGTTTCAAAAATATGGTATAGATATAGATGCAAAAGATATTTGGAAAGAGTTTTATAAGATCCCTTTTATAGATAAAGAGACTGTCACTAATAATATCAATGACTTTATTCCAACTACGACTGCTAAGTTATATAGTTCCACTACAGGTGGAACCACTGGCAAACCGATGCAGATATTTTATGATAAGCAATCTTTTGCTAAAGAATGGGCATATAAAATATTTTTTTGGAATGAGGCTATTGGGTATAAGCCAACAGATAAAAAGGCAACATTTAGAGGAGTGGCATCAAAAGATAAACTGTTTATTGAAAACCCCATCTATAATGAGATACGATTTTCACCTTTTAGTATGGAGGGCGATGATATGAATGTCATTGTCTCTAAACTACTTGATTATAACCCAAAGTATATTCATGGATATCCCTCTGCTATAGAACAGCTGGCAAACTACTTTGATGAACATAATATAAGTTTTAAGGATTTAAAAGGTGTGATGTTGATTTCAGAAAATATATATGAACACCAGCGAAAAAAAATCGAAGAAATTTTTGGCTGTAAAATATATAGCTTTTATGGACACTCGGAAAGGTTGATATTTGCTTCTATGTTAGATGATCTTGATGCTTATTATGCACACCCTGCATATGGTATCATAGAACTTGTAGATGATCAAAATATTCCCATAACTACCTGTGGAAAACTTGGAGAGATAGTAGGAACAGGTTTTATAAATAGAGGAATGCCTCTTTTAAGATATAAGACAGGTGATTTTAGTAGTTGGTCTGACAAAAGTTCAAAAGTGAATATGCCAAAGATAGGTGAGATAAAAGGAAGATGGGCTCAAGAATATTTGATCGGGAAAAAAGGCAAAAAAGTTTCATTAACAGCACTTAATATGCACTCAGAAGTATATACGAAAATAAAACAGATGCAATATCTTCAAAATGAGTATGGTGTAGTTGTATTAAATATAGTGAAGGAAGATGATTTTACAAAAGAAGATGAGAAAATTATTTTGGATGAGCATATGGAAAAGTTAGGTGATGAATTTGAATTGCAGTTTCGCTATGTTGATTCTTTGAAAAAAACTCAAGCTGGGAAAACAAAATTTTTGATACAGAATTTATAGCCTATGAATATACCCTTAAAAGACAATATAAAAATATACCTATTACCAAACCTTTTAAAAAGACTTTTGAGAATAGGTATCTTTAATGTATTAGAATATAAAGATATGAAAATCATAGTTTTGAAAAAAAAGATTTTGATTGTCAAAAGTGATGGTGTATTTAGTGAGATAAAAATAGACAGAGGCTCAAGACCTTTAAAAAACGGTATTGCAATACTTGACGGCAAGCTTTACTATGGTGACTATTGGGGAAATCCTGAAAGAGAGCCTGCTTATATATATGAAGTAGATTTGAACAGTTTTGAGAAAAAGATTTTTTTCACTTTCGACTGGGTGCGGCATATTCACTATGTACAGGTAGACAAATATGAAAAAAACTGTCTGCTTATAGGTACTGGTGACAGTGATAGCGAGTCTGGGGTGTTTAGACTCAATGTAAACACAAAAGAGTTAGAAATCTTAGCTCAAGGTGCTCAAATGTATCGAACAGTAAGTTTGATTCAAACAAAAGAGAGGCTTTTTTACGGCTCTGATGATCCAGATGGGGAAAACTATATTTATGAATATAACAAAAGATCCTGTGAAAGAAAAGCTTTGTGTAAAATAGAAGGACCGGCGTACTATAGTACGGTAGACAAAAAAGGCTACATGTATATCGCTACTACCATAGAAGACAGAAAGAGACACAGGGCTATCATCTACCAATCAAAAGACGGTGGAGACAGTTGGCAAGAATACCGTGAGTTTAAAAAAGATATATGGCATACGAAGTATTTTGGCTATGGAGTTGTTGAATTTGTAAACGGTCAAGAAGAGATTGAAGAGTTAGAGTATAAATTAGTTGGATTAAAGGAGATGAGTTGAGTAATGATTTTAGACCTATCTTTATAGTAGGAGTTGGGCGTTCTGGTACTTCGCTTTTGCAAAGTATGCTCAATGCTCACAGCAAGATAGCCTTCTCTCCAGAGACCCATTTTGTAAGATCATATCTTGCACAAGGATTGAGTCTAAGTGAGTGTAAAGAGCAGATTTTAGAAGATCAGTTTTTACAAAACTTAGAGCTTGATTTGGAAAAGATCGTAGCTGAAGCTAAGAGTTGTGAAGATTTTTATAAAAAGATGATGAGTGAGTATCTTGCTAAAAAGTCAAAAGAGTATATAGGGGATAAAGACCCTAAAAATATTGAAAACCTAAAAGTAATAAAAAAATACTTTCCAAATGCACTGATCGTACATATATACAGAGATCCAAGAGCAGTGATTGCTTCTAGACTAAAAGCTAAGTGGTCAAAAGATAATCCTCTTTGGCAACACATACTTGCGTATAAAACACAGTTTAGTTACATGAAGAAACATCAGCACATATTTAAAGATAATTTTGTAGAGTTAAAGTATGAAGAGCTTTTAGAAAACCCTGAAACACAGTTAGAAAAGATTTTGTTAAAGTTAAATTTAGAGTTTGAAGATGAGATGCTAGAGTTTTTCAAAAGTGCTGATGATGTAGTAAAAGGCGAAGAAAAAAGCTGGAAAGAAAACCTATATAAACCTGTCATGAAAGAAAATATTGACAAGTATAAAAGTGAGATAGACCAAAAGACAATAGAGCGAATAGAAAAAGCACTGTACCCGCAGATGCAAAAGTGCGGGTATGAGTATAGTTCAAAGTCATTTTTTGCATCTATAGTTTATGGTATTTTGGGTCAAGTTTATTGTTGGAAAAGTTGTGATTGAATATAGAATTTATATGAAGCAAAGTTTAGTGGAAGTTTGAAGAAAGGTTAGTGTCTATGTCAGATGTTGTAATGTACAGCAATGGGGAACTGGAGCTGAAAGTATCTATATGGGATGAGACCATTTGGCTTACCCAAAAACAATTGGGTGAGCTTTTTGGTGTAGAAGCACACACGATAAACTATCATATAAAAATTATTTTCAAACAAAAAGAACTTGAGAAAAATTCAACTATTCGAAAAATTCGAATAGTTCAAAAAGAGGGAAATAGAGAAGTTGAAAGAGAAGTTGAACACTACAATTTAGATATGATTATTTCTATAGGATACAGAGTGAATCTGATAACTGCAACCAGATTTAGACAATGGGCTACAAGCTTAATGTTTAATGATGAATGTTTAATTTTAAATGAGAGAAAAGTTGCATGAAACAAGAGAATATCATTTTAGATAAATCATTTGTTTTTGCTGTAAGAGTCGTAAAACTCTACAAGTACCTTTGTATTGAAGAAATTATTAAACTTCTAGCGACTATAGTGAAATCATCAAGGCTAATAAATGAATAACAAAGAATTCAAAATTCATAATTCAAAATTAAACATTATACTCATAGATAACAAAGATATTTATCATATAGGTGCAAGTTTGAAAGATGCTGGCAAAAAAGTGTTTGCTTTTACTAAAATAGATATAGATATTATGGATATTTTAACCGATGATAGGTAAGTTTTTAATACTTCTTAACACTGTTAAGTATCTGAAATTTATTCAGATTTATTATAGATTGTTTTATCTTGTAAGAAATAAATTTAGAAAATTTACAGGATTTAAATACAATTTATTTAAGGGGTCGAATTCAACAGCGTTGAAACTATCAGATTCCATTCATTGTTATAAGAGTTATTTAGGTAATGGGGAATTTGTCTTTTTAAATTTACACAAAAAATTTAATGATAAAATTGACTGGAATTTTAGCAAATATGGTAAGCTCTGGACCTATAATCTGAATTATTTTGAATACTTGAATCAGGAAAGCTTTAGTGAACATGAAGGTCTGGAGATGATTTTTGATTTTATAGATAATTTGGAGTCAGTAAAAGATGGGCTGGAGCCTTTTCCAATATCTTTAAGGGGAATAAACTGGACAAAGTTTCTTACTAAGTATAAAATAAACGAGCGGAAGATAGATGATTGCTTATATGCTCAGTATTACATACTCCTTGATAATTTAGAATATCACCTTCTCGGTAATCATCTGCTTGAGAATGGATTCAGCCTATTGTTCGGAGCTTATTATTTTCAGGATGAAAAGCTTTATAATAAAGCTGCAGAGATTCTAAAAACTGAACTGGATGAGCAAATACTGGATGACGGTGCACATTTTGAGCTGAGTCCGATGTATCACCAGCTTATGCTTTTTCGGTTGCTTGATTGCATTAATTTGGTGGTTAGCAATTCCTTATCTGGGATTAGTGAAAGAGAAACGGATAATCTTAAAAAGTTTTTGATTACCAAGGCAGAGATGATGCTAGGGTGGCTGAAATGTATAAGTTATGAAAATGGGAATATCCCACTGTTTAATGATAGTGCCAATTTTATTGCTCCCAGTTCAATTCAGCTTTTTGAGTATGCACAAAATTTAAAATTTAAAATTAAAAATTCAACATTAAAAGAGAGTGGTTATAGAAAGATATCAAAAGAAAATTATGAGTGTATTGTAGATATCGGGCAAATAGGTGCGAGCTATATTCCGGGGCATACACATGCGGATACATTTAACTTTGAGCTGTATATAAAAAATAAACCATTCATAGTGGATACAGGAACAAGCACATATGAAATTGGAGAAAGACGCAATTTTGAACGGAGTACCAAGGCTCATAATACCGTCGAAATAAACGGAGAAAATAGCAGTGAAGTTTGGAGTGGATTTCGAGTAGCTGACAGAGCAGAGATTGTGAAAATGGAAGAAAGTCAAAATTATATAGAAGCTGTCCATGATGGGTATAAAAAAAGGTTCGGGATTTTACATACAAGAAGATGGAAGTTTGAAGAAGACAAAATAACTATAACTGATATTTTAAATGAGAATTGTGAAGCAGTAGCCAGGCTTCACTTTCATCCGGATATAACTGAAGAGGAAATAAAACAAAAGATAGTAATTCAAAATTCAACATTTAACATTCAAAATTATAAATGTGCTTTTGAGTTCAATAAAACAGAAGATGCTTTGGTTTTGGAAGTTCCTTTTGAAAGTGAGTTGGGGATGGAGATTTATATATGAAAATTCTTTTTATTACTGATAATTTCCCACCTGAAGTCAATGCTCCTGCCGTCAGGACATATGAGCATTGCCTCGAGTGGATTAAAAAAGGTGCTGATGTTACAATTATTACCTGTGCTCCTAATTTCCCGGAAGGAAAGCTCTATGAAGGGTATAAAAATAAAATCAAACAGGTAGAGTGGATTGATGGTATAAAAGTAATACGGGTGTGGAGCTATATAACTGCAAACGAAGGATTTGTTAAAAGGGTTGTAGACTATTTGAGTTTTGCTGTAAGCAGTTTTTTTGCAGGCTTATTTGTAAAGTCGGATATCATTGTGGCTACATCCCCCCAGTTTTTTACAACCTGGAGCGGTTGGGCTCTTTCCAAACTAAAGCGTAAACCATGGATATTTGAGCTGAGGGACCTTTGGCCGGAATCAATAAAAACAGTGGGAGCTATAAAACAAAGTAAAATTATACGTTTTTTGGAAAAGATCGAAATCGGTTTGTACAAAAGTTCAGATAAAGTTATAGCTGTGACGGAGGCTTTTAAAAAAAATTTGGTTTCAAGAGGAATAGAGAGTAGTAAAGTTGATGTTGTTACTAATGGGGCAAATCTTGAACTTTTTAGACCGAAGAAAAAAAATGAAGATTTGGTGAAAAAACTTGGATTAGAAAGAAAATTTGTTGTGGGGTATATTGGTACTCACGGAATGGCACACAACCTTGAATTCATAATAAAATCAATATCCAAAATAGAAGATCCAGAAATACATTTTTTATTTGTCGGCGGTGGGGCTATGAAAAAGCGAGTGGTGGAGCTTGCCACAGAAATGGGCTTGAAAAATGCGACTTTTCATGACCCTGTAGCTAAAGATGAAATCCCAAAATATATTTCAGTTACAGATGCTGCTCTTGTGCCTTTAAAAAAATCCGATACATTTAAAACTGTTATCCCTTCAAAAATTTTCGAATCCTGTTCAATGGGTAAACCGATTATTCTGGGCGTAGAAGGGCAGGCTAAGGAAATAGTTGAAAGTTACAATGCAGGACTGTCTTTTGAGCCGGAAAATGAGAATGAGTTGATAGAAATAATTTATAGAATTAAAAGTAATCCGGAATTATACAATAAATTGCAAGAAGGTTGTTTTAATTTGGCTAATGATTTTGACAGAAAAAAGTTAGCCGGTAAAATGTATGAAATTATTGAGGGAGTGGTAGATAAAAAATGAAAAAAGTTTTATTTGTGTTTGGTACCCGTCCGGAAGCTATTAAAATGGCGCCATTGGTTAAGGCAATGGAAAATACGAAAGAAATTGATTCAAAAGTATGTGTGACCGCGCAACACAGGGAAATGCTGGATCAGGTTCTGGACATTTTTGAGATAGAGCCTGACTACGATCTGGATATTATGAAAGCAGGTCAGGACTTATACGATATTTCATCAAGAGTTTTACTGAAAATAAGGGATGTTTTGCTGGATTGCAAACCTGATGTAGTTTTAGTGCATGGGGATACTACAACAACATTTGCAGCTTCGCTGGCTGCCTTTTATCAAAAAATACCTGTTGGGCATGTGGAAGCCGGGCTAAGGACGGGAAATATGTACTCTCCCTGGCCGGAAGAAGCTAACAGAAGGCTCACTGGTCACATTGCAAAATACCATTTTGCGCCTACAGCTAAATCCAGAGAAAATCTTTTAAAGGAAAATATTTCCGATAGCAACATATTGGTTACAGGCAATACAGTTGTTGATGCTTTATTTTGGGTGCTTGGTAAAATAAAAAATAACCCTCAGCTTGAAAAAGAACTTATAGAGCACATTGAATCTCTAAACGATAATTCAAAATTCACAATTCACAATTCAAAATTTATTTTGGTTACAGGGCACAGACGTGAAAATTTCGGAGAGGGATTTGTCAATATCTGCAAAGCGCTTAAAGAAATTGCACTGAAAAATCCGGATGTCTTTATCGCCTATCCTGTGCATCTGAACCCCAACGTTCAGAAACCGGTCAATGATTTATTGGGAGATGTTGATAATATTATACTGATGGAACCTGTAAATTATATGCCATTTATATACCTGATGAGTAAAAGCTATTTTGTCATAACAGACAGCGGCGGGATTCAGGAGGAAGCCCCCAGTCTGGGCAAACCGGTTTTGGTAATGCGCGATACTACAGAACGTCCAGAAGCTGTTGATGCAGGGACGGTGAAGCTTGTGGGTACAGATAAGTACAAGATTGCAGGAGAAGCTCAGAAACTTCTGGATGATGAACAGAAATATAAAAGAATGAGCCGCGCACATAATCCTTACGGTGACGGTAAAGCGTGCCAAAAAATCATAGATTTTTTAGTTAACAGTTTTGAGTGTTAAGTTATGAGTTTCATGAAAATAGATGAACGAACTTTTGATTTTGCTTTACTGGTTATTGAAGTATACAAATTTTTGATTGGCAATAAAGAATTTGTAATGTCAAAACAATTACTCCGAAGTGGTACTTCTATAGGTGCTAATGTAGAGGAAGCTCAGGCAGCACAATCAAAAGCTGATTTTATATCAAAGATGAGCATAGCAGGTAAAGAAGCGAGAGAATGTAAATATTGGATAAGGCTGCTTGTTCAGTCGGAATTTTTAGATGACTTTATGAAGAAGGATGAGCTTATAAGTGAGATTGATAATATAGTGAATATAATCACAAAAATAATAAAAACGTCAGTGGAGAGAACAAATGGATAAAACAAGTCAATACTCAAAATCTAAAACTTATAACTCAAAACTCAAAACTCAAAATTACCAAAAGGTATGCGTCATCGGACTTGGTTACATCGGTCTGCCTACAGCAGCATTGCTTGCAAACAGGAGTTTTTATGTACACGGTGTGGATGTTTCTGAGGAAGTCGTGAATACTATTAATCAGGGTAAGATCCATATTGTTGAGCCGGATCTTGATACGTTTGTCAAAGCTGCTGTAAGAAGCGGAAAACTCAAAGCGGATACAAAGCCCGCAAAAGCTGATATCTTTATCATTGCTGTACCGACACCTTTTAACGAAGATCATTCAGCTGACTTGAGCTATGTGGAAAGTGCAACACGCTCTATTGCTCCATATGTAGCCGAAGGGAATCTTGTGATTCTGGAGTCTACTTCTCCTGTGGGGACAACTGAGCTTGTGGAAAAAATATTAAAAAAAGAACGTCCCGAACTGTTTAACAATGAAAAACAGCAAATTTATATTGCGCATTGTCCGGAGAGGGTTTTGCCCGGAAAAATTATGATAGAGCTAAGCGAGAATGACAGAATTGTCGGAGGTATTACGCCGGAAGCTACGGATAGAGTCGCTGAGTTCTACAGCTCATTTGTCGTGGGCGAGGTTTTGAAGACGGATGCCAGAAGTGCCGAACTATCAAAATTAGTAGAAAATTCCTCCCGTGATGTGGAGATAGCTTTTGCCAATGAATTGTCAATGATATGTGACAAATATAATGTCGATGTGTGGGAAGTTATAAGGCTGGCAAATCATCACCCCAGAGTGAATATACTGAATCCGGGACCGGGGGTAGGCGGCCACTGTATAGCTGTTGATCCATGGTTTATAATAGATTCGGCACCGGAGGAAAGTATTCTTATAAGAACTGCCCGAGAGAGAAATCTTTATAAAACAAAATGGGTAACAGAAAAAATAAAAAATGCTGTAAACGAATGGAAGCTTGCTCAATCAACAGGCGGTAGTGAAAAACAGCCGAGGGTTGCGATAATGGGGCTGGCATATAAGGCTAATGTGGATGATTTGAGGGAATCGCCTGCGGTGGAAATAGCTGCTGAGCTTAAGAAATCCGGTATCAATATTGTTGCAGTAGAGCCTAATATTAAAAGTCACCCGGATTTCGAATTAATTTCTTTAGATGATGCGGCTGATACAGCCGATATTATGGTTTTTCTCGTAGGTCACCGTGAATTCAAAGAACTCAACATACCGGACAATATTTTCACCCTCGACTTCTGCGGCATCCTCCACCCCTAACCCCATCCTCACACTTACGAAGTGTGAGATTTCACAGGAGAAATATGAAACGTGTTTATCAAATAATTTTTTTGTCTGCGGTTCTTGCCATAGAATATTTGTCGATTACTACAAGAGAAATCGAAGAGGTGTCTCACAGCTGGGATAAGCTGAATCACGCATTGGCATTTATTGTATTGTACGTTCTGCTTTCACTCTGTTTTAGCAGGTTAAGTGTAAAAGTGAAAATAATTTTGCTGCTGATTTATGCGTTGCATATTGAACTGATACAGTATTTTATACCCGGGCGTGAGTTTTCTTTTTTGGATATGACTGCGGATATGGTTGGGATTATTCTTGGTTTGATTTTGATTAAATTATTTGCACGCAAAATGGGTTTGAACCAGAGTAATTGAATAAAATATACTTCGTGTTGATTTCAAAATGACCGTATATTAACATATTAGTGCAGTTACATTGTTTTTATAAAATAATAACAAAAAGGAGATTTTCATTTATGAAGATACTTGTTACAGGAGGAGCGGGCTATATCGGTAGTCATGTTGTGAAGCAGCTGCTGGAATTTACCGAGTATGAGATAGTAATATTGGACAATTTAAGCACAGGCAGAGAAAGTACTTTGGAAACGCTCAAATCGATAAGGGATTTTACGTTTATTAAACGTGATTTGAAGGAATTTCATGAAGTCGAAAATATACTTCAGGACAACGATATTGATACGATAATACATTTTGCAGCATCTATTATAGTTCCCGAATCAGTGGAAAATCCTGCAAAATATTACATGAATAATACTGTTAATACGACAAATCTGATAAAATGTGCCTCGGAGAACGGCGTTAAAAGATTTGTATTCAGCTCAACGGCGGCTGTATACGGGGAACCCAAACCTGAAATTCAAAATATAAAATTTAAAATTGATGAATCTCACGCAACTAAACCTATAAATCCTTATGGCTGGTCGAAACTGATGAGCGAAAGAGTACTGCAGGATACGTCTAAGGCTGCCGGAGAAATGAAATATGTGATTTTCAGATATTTCAATGTCGCCGGAGCTGATATCCACTACAAACAATCAACTGTCATAAAGCCACGGATTGGCCAAAGCACTCCCAATGCAACACATCTGATAAAAATAGCATCCGAATGTGCGGCGGGCAAAAGGGATAAAATGTATATTTTCGGCGATGATTATCCCACTGAAGATGGGACATGCATAAGGGATTATATCCATGTGGATGACCTGGCTGACGCTCATATCAGGGCAATTAAATATTTGGAGAATAATCCCAGCGATATCTTTAACTGCGGTTACGGCAAAGGATACAGTGTCAAAGAAGTAATAGATGTGATGAAAAAGGTGACGGGAATAGATTTTGAAGTGGAGATATCTGACAGAAGAGAAGGTGATCCGGCTGTTCTTGTTTCCGATAATAAAAAAATTAAAAGTTCGATGAATTGGCAGCCCAAATATGATAATCTTGAAATCATCTGCAAAAGTGCCTATGAATGGGAAAAAGCTGGTTGAAGGAGTTGAAACAATACGTTGAATATAGTTGAGTAGGTCTAAGGTGCAAGGCTCAAGGGCCAAGGAGCAAGGACTGAGTTATTGGGTGTATCATAGGGGAAGCTTGGATAGGTTGTATAGTGATATACTTGCTCTAATTCCGAAAAATTTTTTAATTCTATTTTATGTATGTTAAGATTTATAGTATTTTTTTATAAAAATACGTAATTTTTAAGCTAACGCTTGCTTTTTTATGTTATAATGTGATAGTAAAAGCATTATGCACATGATGTACTAAAAAACGGAGGATATGTAGCACCTCTACATGGAGGTAATTATGTCTTATGAGGCAATTATGAAACGACTTGAAGAAATGGAAAAAAGAAATGAAGAGCGTTTTGGAGAAATGGATGAACATCTCAGAAAATTAGAAACTAATGTCAAAGAGATGAAAAATGGCATTGAGAATCTAACTTCCCGTATGGAAATTATGGAAGTAAAGCAAAATGGTTTACAATCTCTTTATGCAGGCAATTCACAATTAAAATCCGATCTTGAGTATACTACCCGTAATGCTGGTTTGGGATATAATAGCAGGCAGCAAGAAAGAATAAGAAAATTTTTATAGATTTGCATCTCTAAAAGTGTATAAAATAAAGTATATTTTTTTTCCATGGTTAATTAATAAATCAATGTTCTTTTTCTCCCCAGTGTATTTAATTATATTGGGAATATGCTTTATCCTGCTCATGTTTAATTACTTTAATTTAGAAGTCCTGTTTCTATTAATGTCTTTGTTGATTATTAGCATATGTTTGTGCGTTATATTTGCCAAAAAATCAGTAAACGAGTTATTTGGTTTCTCAAAAATATATCATAAAAAACGCTCGGGGGAATATTACTATAGATTAGAAGGTATTTATAAAAATAATATTTTATATTCTCTTGAATTTGCAAAACACGATTATGAGAAAAACCAAGGATATCTAAAAGATATAATATTAAAAAAATTTGATAACAAATACTATTTCTTTTGGTTATTTTTTAAAAAACCATTAAATTTTTTAGTTTTTTCATTTCCTGAAATACTTATAATTTTAATGATTTCAGTTAGTAATGTTCCCTCTTATTTCTCCTTTTTGTGTATGATTTTACTAATTATCAAAATCGGTTTGTTAAAAAAATATGTTAGTGACATAGAATTCTGCTATAAATATCTGAGGTTTTATATTTTAGAGATGAAATTTAAACAAAAAATCGAAGAAATTATTAATACTGAAAGAAAGTTGCTTGCAATGATTTTTAAACTCTACTAAAATTTATTTATGCTAAATACTTATGGTTATATCGATTTAGTAAAATCTTATTTAAACAAAAATATTAACATACTTTCTCAGGAAGTGTATGTAACAGTTAATAATTTTTATCATTTTTCAAAAGGAAAAGATTCACACAATAGCAAGAATCACGACAGAGCAACACTTTCCACATCTTTCTCCAAGTTACAAAAATTAGTGGATATTCTTCTTAATAGAATTTATTCGTTACATTTAATGGAAAAAGAAACAATTGAACTTATAAATAAATTGAAAAATAACAATTTTCCAAACCTGGACTCTTCGCAAAATAAAATAAAAGACAATGATACTAACGGGATAATTGTAGATATTTTACAAGGATTTCTTAATATAAAAAGGTCTTTAAGCAAAAATGCAGAATTATTACACTTTTTACAAAAAAAAATGAGTTATCTTTTAGATAGTTATCCAGTCTACTACCCAACGCTGTCATTTTACAGAACAAAGCAAGAAGTGAAAAATTATGAGTGGCTCAAGAAAATCAGTTCAGAATTTTTGAACAAGACATTAAAAGAAATATTTAAAATTAATAAATACAATATAGACGAATCTAACATAGTAATTAACTGGTCTGCTAATGATGAAAACACTTTTTTGCCAGAAGGCTATGAAAACGAATTAATAGCTAAAAACTTTGAAAATGAAAATCCCCTTATTTTATTTGACGGATCATATTTTTTAATAAACAGACCAACATTATGGATAATTTTATTCCATGAGTGTTTGCATTATACCCTACATTTTTTATATTCAAACAAATCCAGTCATAACAAAGAAGATCAAGCTAATTTTTTAGAATGGTATTATAAACTTAAAAACAATGCATTGCAAACTCTAGAGCAGGGGCATACAACAAAATTTTTAAAAGGTGATTTATTAAAAGCTGAAAATTTATTTGATGAGATATTTTGTGACTCAATCCTTACATATCTATACGATACCAAATATTTTTATCCTTTATTTGGAGAATTATTATGTTCACCTATAGACAATAATTACAAATCTGTTTTAGAAGCAATTGAAAACCATAATTGGATAAGGTTATATGTATCCGCACATTTCCTGAATGACGAAAAAAGTAAAACAAATGCTTTAAAGTTTCTAAACAAGTATCAAAAATCTTTGGAATATAAAGGAAATTGGCATTTGTTTGATTTTCTGGAATCAGATGAACGAGTTGCAAATGTTTTAATAAATTATGCAGATTATTTGGTAAAAACTTTAATTACTAAAAAAGCACTAAAAGGAGATTTATTTTTAGATAATTGGGGTAAAGTTTACCTAAATGTTATAGAAAAAGTTGTTGATAAAATAAATAATGAAGATTTCCAGATAAAAGAAGGGAGGATGATCTCCAGTTCTTTAAACTTATTAGATTTCCCAGATTATTATATACAAGAAAAAGAAATTGAAGAACATTTCATTAACAGCGTTGAAAAATATCCTTTAGTAAAAATTGTCTATATTAAGACACGTTTTGATAATGACGACGGCACTGAAGATTTTTTAAGTGAGAATGGTTTCATCAATAAACTTGAAGGAAAATATAAAAAATTATTTGAAGAACCTAATCTTTATTTTTCTTTTTCTCCTTATACTTTTATAAGTTTTGAAACTATGGAAAACGAGCATGAGAATAAGGGGACAGGTAAATTATGCATTGACATTTTAGTATTAGGTACTAAGGTTTAAGTATTGGCTTTAGAAACCGTGAGTGTGAACGTGGAGTGATTGGTCATAGTTAATAGGTGAAAATGCAAAAGCAATTTGAAAATCAGTGTAAAGGATAAAAGTATAGACAAGAAGAATAAAAGTACTGGTATAGTTGAATCTGCTAAGGAGGTTGAAATGGCAAGGGCAAGGCGTTTTAAGGCGAAAGGTGATGTGGCATATTATCATGTAGTTTCCCGGACGGTGGGCGGAGAGTTTTTGCTGGGTGATGTTGAGAAAGAAAAACTTCTTTCTGTAATAAAGCAATTCAGCATGATATATTTTGTAAGCGTTATCGGCTACTGCATTATGGACAATCATTTTCACCTTCTTGTGAAAACATCTTCCGTGTCGGATGTGGACGATGACGAATTAAAACAGAAATTATCAAAATATAATAAGATTGATTCCGAAGATATATCTGAGGTGAATTTAATAAAATACAAAGAGAAGCTGACCGATATTTCCGAGTATGTGAAATCGATAAAAATGACATTTTCCAGATGGTACAATAAGAGAAACAAACGCCGGGGCTATTTTTGGGGAGACAGGTTTAAAAGTGTATTGGTTGAAAAAGGTGAAAGTCTGCTGAATATGCTTGCATATATTGACCTGAATCCTGTACGTGCAAAGATTTGCGAAAGACCGGAGGATTATCGTTGGTGCAGTATTTCCCACAGGGCTGCCGGAGTGACCGATGGCTTTTTGAGTTTTGAAGGTACGGAAATTGAGAAAATGAATGAGTATGTGTCATTTATTTACGGAATTGGAAAGCTTGAAAGAAAATCCGGCGGCGGCAGGGAAAAGGGTAAAATATCAGAAGATTCGAAACCTGCAATAAATGTATGGCAGCACAGAATAAGATATTTTTCCGATACACTTGTGATAGGCTCCAAAGGTTTTATAGAGTCAGCTTATAAGATGTTTGAGGATAAAATAACAAAGAAGGAGCGGAAGGCACACAAAATCCCCTTAAATCTACCCGTCAGTTTGTATTCCATTCAGAGGTTGAACCGAATTTGAGAGTGGTCGTGAAGGCAGGTTGATAAAGTTTGCCCTGTACCACAAACTACACTTCGTAAGTGTAGGTAAATCTCTGAATTGTTTAACGCCGCATTGGAAAATGGGGACATGTAAATTATGCTTTGCTATGAAAGCGACAATTAACGATGCTGCAGATTAAAATAGATGGGTAGGTCTAAGGTTTACCCTGTTAAATGCTGTAAAGCAACCCGGCTAGCACCAGCTGAAGGCTGGTAAATATGTGGAACACATTATAGCCGGATTTAACTGGGGTGCAAGGATCAAGGATTAAGCTATGGCTAATTTTGAAGAATTAGAAGAGAGATTCAAAGGTTGAGGAAGTTGATAAAGTTGAAATGGTTGAGATAGGTTGAGAGGGTTGATTTGCAAAACAATATAAAATTCTTTATAATTAATAATATAAATATTGCATCATAAACAGAAGGCGGAGATTTTTTTGAAAAAGGTTGTGCAAAAAAATAAATTAGAAAATTTTGATCAAATAAAAAAAAATTTGGAATACTGGCTTAGTTTGCCCGTTTCCGAACGTTTATCTGCAGTAGAAAAGCTAAGGAAACACAATATGGAAGTACAGAAAGACTTCAAAGAGTTCTTAGAGTATTTAAACAAGAACAATGTTGAGTATGTCATTGTAGGGGCTTGCGCTCTTGCTTTTTATGGAATGCCCAGATACACAGGTGACATTGATATTCTCATTAATCCATATTACGGCATCATGCAATCGAAGAAAGACTTTATAAAATCAGTTACCGACTTAGGCAATGGACAAGGCAGTTGAAAAATTTTTATCAGAGGATAGCAAAGAAAAACTTTTGAAGTTACTACAATAGAATAAAACTATCATATTTTCTGGTTTTGTATCATCTATAAACATACATCGCGGCGAATATTTAGTTATAAATAATTAAAATAATGAAGGGGAACTTTTATGAACGAAGATATCCGTTGGATACAAAGATTTGAGAACTATAAAAAAGCTATAAAACAATTCAATGATGCTATAGAGCTTTCTCAAAAAAGGGAGTTATCTCTGCTTGAGAAACAAGGGCTTATTCAAGCATTTGAGTTTACCCATGAGCTTGCATGGAATCTGCTGAAAGATTATTTGGAATACCAGGGATATCAAGATATCAGAGGATCAAGAGATGCTATCAAAAAAGCTCTGAGTGTAGACCTGATAGAAGATGGAGAGGTTTGGATTCAAACTATAAAAGCTCGAAATATAACATCTCACGCTTATGATGAATCGTTAGTACAAGATGCAGCTAATACAATTATAAATGATTATAGTAAAATTTTTAACCGATTAGCTCATAAATTTGAAGCTATCCAAAAGAGAGAGTTATAGATGAACTTGGGTCTAAAATCAGAGGATCTGGAGCAAATCGCTGAAGTGCTGGCTAGATTTGATAGCATCAATAAAGCGGTAGTTTTTGGCTCAAGGGCAAAGGGTCAATTTAAAAGAGGTTCAGATATAGATCTGGCTGTTGTAGGTGATAAAATAGGGTTTAAAGAATTATGTAAAATAGGGGCTATGCTTGACGAGCTGGATCTCCCCTATGAAATTGATGTGATTAGCTATGATAGAATAGAAAGCCAAGCTTTAAAAGAGCATATAGATAGAGTCGGGGTGAATTTTGATATACCAAAGCCGAATAAGCAAAAAGCTTGACAAGTAAATTTTGAAAAAACAGTAACGGTGCATTGCTTGTTGGCTCATCGCGAAGTGGAATAAACCATCCCTACACTTCGTAAGTGTAGGGAGGTCTTAAAATTAGCTGAAAATGCAGGTTACGGATTTGATAAAATGATAGAGGGATGGAAAACTTATAGCGATGTGCCTATTAGATTCGAATCTAATATGGATACAAGCCTAACTGTTTTTTATCTGCCAGACATGCAAGATAAATCTGCCGAGCAAGCTACCGTGCAAGTTACCGAGCAAGCTGTCATTGAGTTTTGTAAAACACCAAAAAATACAAATGAGATTATGGAATATTTAGGTTTGAAGCACAGAGAACATTTTAGGTCGGCTATTTTAAAGCCTATGATTGAAAAGGGACTTTTAGAATTGACTATTCCAGACAAACCCAAAAGCCCGAAACAAAAATATAGAACCAAAAAGGATAGGTAATTCACTTGGTTTATCCAAATATCTCTTTACGTACTTCGAAAATATGAGGATTGAATAAGGCAGGAGAAACAAAACATTAGACATAAAAGGCAAGTAAATGATATTTATTGTTTATCTGAAAATGCATAATTCTAACATATTATAGGTGTGAGATTTTATATGGGAGAAATATGAAACGCACTTATCAAATAATTTTTATATCTGCACTTCTTGTCATAGAGTATTTGGCTGTCACTACAAGAGAAATCGAAGCGGTTTCCCACAGCTGGGATAAGCTGAATCATGTATTGGCTTTTATGGTACTGTATGTTCTGTTTTCACTCGGTTTTACCAAGCTGAGTGAAAAAGTGAAAATAATTTTGCTGCTGATTGATGCCTTGCAAATTGAACTGATACAGTATTCTATACCCGGTCGTGAATTTTCGCTATTGGATATAACGGCGGATATAATTGGAATTATTTTTGGTTTGATTTCGTCTAAATTATTTGTACGCAGAAAGGGTTTAACCAAAATATTTGAATAAAATCTACTTCGTGTTGATTTTGAATTGACCGTATATTAACATATTAATGCAATTTCATTGTTTTTATAAATAATACTGAAAAGGAGTTAAAGGGGACAGGTAAACTATGCATTATTTATAAAAAATAATTGACAAAATGTTTTACCTCTCTATGATAATACTAAAGTATTAGTCATGAGGTTGCTTTATGGGTAAGGTAAAAGAAACAACCAGTATCAAAGTTGACAAAGAGACAAAAAATGAGGCTAAGATGGTTTTTGCCCAATTAGGTATGAGTATGGGAGAAGCTGTTAATATCTTTCTGACTCAGGTAGCTCTGACAAAGTCAATTCCTTTTGAAATTAAAATCCCCAATGAAGAAACTCAACAGATTATGGAAGAGGTTTTAAACAGTCAAAATACATCTCCGTTGGACTATAAAGAGTTGTCAGAAGAACAAGCTCATTCTAAAAGTTGATTAATGAAATTGCTCAGACACAAAAAATTTATAAAAGATTTTAAAAAGTTAAAGTTAACGGATTCTCAGTTTGAAAAATTGATAAAATATTTGCATCTGTTACAGGAAGAAGTAAAATTGCCCTTTGAAGCTAAAGATCATGAATTGCTCGGAAAATGGAAAAATTTTAGGGAATTTCATGTAGGTGGCGATTTGATAGTTATTTACTATGTAAATAAAGATGAAATCATTTTAACAAGAATGGGGACTCACAGTCAGTTGTTTGAATAATTTCTTTTCTTAAACAACTCTTCTTCCCACGCTTCATAAGTGTGAGTCGTGAGAAGAAGAAAAATGGGGACAGGTCAATAATACTTTTTTCAACTTTAAAATCCGGTGTGGCTTGAAACGTTAGACGTTAGACGTAAACGGTTGAGAGAGTTGATGTGGTTGAGAAAGGTTGAATAGGGAGTTGAAAGGGACGAGGGGAAAGGCCGGGATGCGTAAAGCGTAATGAGTTAAGCGTGAGAGTGAAAGTGAACGTGAAAGCCAAAGGCAAGTTGAGGGAGTTGATCAGGTTGAGATGGTTGATGTTGGGGAAGTTGAGAGGGTTTGTTACTTGAAACGCTTAGTCTAACCCATCGGGGCAGATATTTTGGAGAATTAGAAAGTGAAAAAATATAGAAAAATTTTATTGACAACTTATATGGAGCGAAATACACTCTGTATTACAGAGGTGTTGATATGATAAGCATAAGATTATCCAAAGATCTTGAGTCAAAAATAGATAAATTGTCAAAACAAGAAAATACCACTAAATCGGATATTATTAAAGAAGCATTAGAAAAGTATATTGCCGAAGAGGAATACAAAATGAAACCATACTTATTAGGAAAAGATTTGTTCGGCAGATATGGAAGCGGAAAAGGTGATTTATCCAAAACGTATAAGACTAAATTGAAGGATAAAATTGGTGAAAAAATCTCTAATTGACGCCGGTCCTTTGATTGCTCTCTTTGACAAAGATGATAATTATCACAGATTTATAAAGGACTTTCTGGAGAAATATGACGGGCGTTTGTGTACAACATTCCCGGTTGTTACTGAAGTTTTGCATATGTTGGATTTTAGCGTTAAAGCTCAGATAGATTTTCTTAAATGGATTAGCCTGGGTGCAGTAGAATTAAAGCAAATAAGTATTGCTGATATTTCAAGGATTATAGAACTTTCAGAAAAATATTCTGATGTGCCAATGGATTTTGCCGATGCAAGCTTAATAATTGTATCTGAATCAGAAAATATTAAAGAGATTATATCAATTGATTCAGGTTTTTATATCTACAGGAATATAAGGAATGAGTATATAAAAAACATTTTTGATTCTTATTAGTTAATATGCATCCGAAAATTATTAGACCTTTTTATAATACATATGAGGAAGATGGGAACAGGTAAATAATACTTGGATGTGGATGTGAAGGCAGGTTGATACAGTTGAAAAAGTTGATGTGGTTGAGAAAGGTTGAATAGGGAGTTGAAAGGGCCGAGGGAAAGTAAAATAGGAATAGGAATAGGTAGAGGTAAAGGTTTAGGTAGAGGAAAAGACCGTGAGACGTGAGAAGATTGAGGTTGATGTAAAAAAACTAAATTACATACGCCCTTTCCAGTAGTCCGGATCCCGATGCAAATGCATTATACCAACGATCAGAATTCCATCACTTTCCTCAGAATACAAAACACCATACGGAAACCGCCCCACCAAAGAGCGTCGTATTTGCCCATCGATAATCATCCAGGCACGCGGATAGGCAATAGCACGCTGGACTGCTGAATACACTTCAACTGCAAAATCTTTACCAAGGCCGGGCTCTACGTTTTCATAGTATTGAATAGCTGCAGAAAGCTCAGCTTCCGCGTCGGGATGAAAGTGAAAACTCATCCTTCAAATCTGTTCCAAATCTTCCCAAAAACCTGTTCTCCAGGAACGGCTGCAATGGTACCCGAGCGAATCTCTTCAAGACGTTTCCGGGCAACTGCTGCCCATTTCTTGTCAATTTCCGACTCCGGTGGATTGAGACTGCGAAGAAGTGAATCAACCACCATAGTCCGCTGTTCGACGGGCAGAGACTCTGCTTCTTCTATTAAGTCTTTAATCTTCATATTGCCACCTCATATACAGAAATTTTTATTCCAAACAATGGCTGTATTTTTTTCAAACATTTTCAGCCCATTTTATGCCAGCACCTGGCTAAGAAGAAGTATTAATAACATGCACTCATATCTTTTTTTTGATACTTGTCATACTTTATATAATATTCATAGTTACCATATTCTGAACATTTGCAGGTAATTATATAATAAATGGTTGGGCAGTATTTTTCAACTTTAAAATCCGGTGTGCTTGAAGTGTTAGACGGGGAAAAGCCGTGATGAGTGATGAGTGATGCGTGAGACGTAAAATGTTAAATGTGAGATGTTAAAAGTTGATTTGTTTTGTTTCGAGAAATATGGAAGATTTTTCATTGAGGGCAGATGTGATTGAAATTGCAAAAGAAGAAAAATTCTTTATAATTAATAATATAAAATATATGCAGAGCTGAATATTATGTTGTTATGCTCAAAGGAGGGTGATATGTCAAAAGTGAAAGAGAAAATGACAGAGGTTATCCAATCGCAGCCGGAAGATGCAAGCTATGAAGAAATCATGCGAGAGTTGGCCTTCGAACGTATGGTTGAGCGTGGCTTAAAGGATTCCCGCAGTGGACGCGTGATATCGAACGAAGATATGGAACATCAAATTCGATCATGGCAGAAATAAGATGGACTGAAGAAGCGAATTGTTGGCTTCGTGATATATACGATTATATTGCCACGTTATGCTCCTGTTCGTATTGACATTCTTGCGTCAATCAGCGGTCTTATATTTGAAGAAGTTGATAAAGGTAAAGTGAAAGGCAGGTACGGGGATGTGCCGGTATATTTTATTTATGTTTACATTTGGTTGTAAGTTATAATATAAATCAAGTATGATAAAAAGCCTGTTATTTGCATTTAGCTTGTCATTTTTTTTGAATTTTATTTTTATATACCTTTTTAATCATAAAAAATTCAGAGATACTTTTGAAGGTCCGCAAAAATTTCATGTATTTCCTACCCCCAGAGTCGGTGGATTAGCAATTGTTTTAAGTGTTATTATATCTGCCATATTCTTTTATTATTTTGTGTTTTACAAAACGGAAATTTTTTATATCCTATTATCTGCAATCCCCATAACAGTTGCTGGTCTTGTCGAAGATATCGTAAAAAAAGTAACTGTGAAAATAAGATTGTTTGCTGCTTTTATTTCAGTAATTATTGGTATTTTGCTCCTTAATATTGTAATTACCGGTATAGATATACATATTTTTGATAATTTGTTTCAAATAAAAGTTTTTGCATACATCTTTACAATAATAGCTGTTTCAGGTGTTGCAAATTCAATTAACATTATCGATGGATATAATGGCTTATCGTCAGTGGTTTCCATATTGATTTTTTTGGCTTTAGGTTATGTATCTTTTGAGCTCAATGATGTTTTTGTTCTTGGTATGTGTTTTATTATGATGGGTGCTATTGGCGGTTTTTTTATTTGGAATTATCCTTTCGGCAAGATTTTTTTAGGTGACGGAGGGGCATATTTTATTGGATTTATAATTGCGGTTTTGTCGATTTTACTTGTTAATAGAAATAATGCAGTTTCCCCTTGGTTTCCTTTACTGGTAGTTATATATCCGGTATTTGAAACTATTTTCTCAATTTACAGAAGAAAAATTTTAAAAAAAACAAAGATTGGTCATCCGGACAGCTTCCATCTGCATCAGCTTATGTACAAGAGAGTTATCCCTTTTATTTTCGAAATAGACAGGAATGATAAACTTTTAAGAAATTCGGCAACATCTCCTTTTTTATGGTTGATATGCAGTTTGACAATAATACCGGCGATTCTTTTTTGGCAACATACATATGTCCTGGTTTTCTTTGTTTTTTTGTTTTGTATTTTTTATATAATGCTTTACAGAAACATTGCAAAATTTAAAATAGGAAGAATTTTGAAATATTTAAAAACTTATTGATTTTAAGAAAAAATTTGGTTTTAGTGGAGAATACAAAATAGGGGGAATTATGAAATCCAATGTTTATAAAATTTTAGCTGTTATTTTTATAATAATTGTTTGTTACGGTCTGACGTTGTATAAGCGTAATGAACAGTTGGATTTTTGGTTCCAAAATAAATCCACTTATTTTACGGAAAACTATCCCGCCATGACGACACTGGATGCATATTACTGGCTGAGATATGCTGATTTATACGGCGAAGTTCCTTTTGATAATAATACTCGATTACCTCTAAAAGAATACCCGGACGGCGCAAATATGCCAAATAAAGTACCTATGCTGAGCTATATGATAGATAAAACCAAGGGGCTTTTTGATTCGGAAGGTTATAATGAAATCTATATTGCAGGGATAAAACTGACAAATATTTTGGGAGGGCTGTTGGTAATCCCATTTATTCTTTACTTCTTCAGTATAGGGTTTCCAGCTGCAGGAATACTCGGAGGTTTGATAGGTAATTTCAGCTATGCTTATTATGTACGTGCTTCCGCAGGCAGGGTAGATACAGACACACTTAATATGTTTTTCCCTTTTTTTGCTGCGTACCTTATATATCTTATGGACAAATCCAAAACAGATAAAGGCATATATTTTTACTCGATAATTCTCGGGCTGACTATGTACCTTTTCACCTGGTGGTATGAACACCCCGGTTTTATCATTGTCTATTTTGCAATTTTTATTTTCTTTTTGCTTATTAAAAAAGTCCGCTGGAAAGTTTTAGGAATATCGTCTTTACTGTTTATACTGTTTTCATATCCGTTGTATTTTTACAGAGGTTTATTTAATTTATATAACTTCATATTTGGGAATTACGTGGTTTCTTTTTTCTCGGCACCAGAGAGTAAAACAATAGTATTTCCCAATATTTTGCAAACAATCACAGAAAGTCAGAAGAAAGGTATCAGTGAAGTCATCAATATGATGATAGACAGTCAATTTTTGGGTATAGCAGGTTTAATCCTTGCAGTAGCATTTCTTATTTATAAATGGCGCTCTTTGTTGCCAATGATTCCCATGTTTGGATTAGGCTGCCTCGCTTTTTATTCGTCCAACAGATTTTCAATGTTTCTTGCTCCGTTTATTGGGATTGGAATAGGTTTTTTTGTGGATATGATTTTAAAGTACGGGACAAAATATATTAATTTCAACAAGTTAAACTATCAAATAATCTCTGTGTTTGCAGCTTTTATAATTTTTATTTTTGCGAAAGGTATGACAGCGTATGATTATATACCCAGACCTTCAATTTCACGACCGATAACACAATCTTTTCTCGATTTAAAAAGGCAGCTGCCTAAGCATTCTGCAGTATTTACCTGGTGGGATTACGGATATGCGATAATGGATATTGCAGAGCTTGCCACATATCACGACGGTGGGGCACATGGTGGTGAGCGTACGTATTTTGTCGCCAAGGGATTTACATTAGACAATCAGAGTGTAATGCACAATATAATTACATATATTGATAATAAAGGATTTGAATCGATTAGTGATATGATAGAAGATAACAAATCGCCTGATTATATGCTGGATCAGGTTTTAAATTACAACGACAATCTGACAAATAAGAATACTTACGTTTATTATACAAACGATATGATAGGCAAATATGGCGCCATGAGCTTTTTCGGAAATTGGGACTTTGATAAAAGGGAGAGTAGTTCAAACGGTTATCAGGCTGTAAACTGTTCTTCCATGAAAAACAATGTGCTGCAATGCAGAGGGATGAATATCGATCTTAACCGGGGAGTACTGGATATGCAGAAGGGGAACATTCCGCTGAAACGTGTAGCTTTTGTGGATGGAGGTTACGTCAGAGATACCCAAAGATTTGGTTTTGAGAGTGATATAAATGTAATAGTAATGACAAACGGCAGATATATCAACGGTATCTATATAATGCGGGATAAAGTATATAATTCCAACTTTAACCAGCAATATATTTTGGGAAAATTTGATAAAGAAAAATTTGAAGAGGTGTACAACAATTTTCCTATAGCAAGAGTATTCAGGGTTAAATAGGCTAATTGGATGAATGTGTAGTAACCCATTTTCCCTACACTTCGTAAGTGTAGAGAGAATTTGTATTGAGAAAAGGGTGTCATTTCCATGGGCAAATTTTTCCTGAAGAACGTAATGGCATCAAGCATAAATACTTATTAGATTCTCTCGTGAACAGAACCCCTGGAAAACGAATTATTCTCTTATGTCAGCATTCACTCTCATGCCTAATGTTTTATGCTTGTTAACACTGAAATAGATGCTGTGACATATTTTTTGCAATATGTTATTTACCATTATACAGACTAACTTATTGTGAAAATGTGCTTTTATAAATTTGAAATGAACCCTATGGCAGATAGATTATTCGGATGTCTTATTGACATTATCCCGATATTAAGTTATTTATCTAACGTTTAATTAATTCCCGGGAGTTCTTCAATGAAAAAATTGTTTCTTTGTATTATCTATACCGTTTTATTCTCTATTTTTCTAAATAATGCTTTATACAGTGCAGATTTACAAAATATCCCTCCTGAGGTTTTACAGCAGGCAAGAGAAAATCCGGAAATGTTAAAGGAATTACAGGCCCAGGGCAGTAACTCTGGTAGTTCCGCTTCTCAAGACAAAAATGTTGATTTGCAAAGGCTTGGATCAGAAAAAAAAGATAATGAATCGGATACATCAAATTTGAAGCAGAAGTTTGAATTTAAGCAATCTATAAAAGATCAGGTTTTTGATGAAAGCGAAGAAAGAATGTATGGCAATCCATTTCAAAAGAAACCCACCTATGAAATCGATAAGTCAAATTATGTTATTGGCGTTGGCGATAGAGTGAAAGTTGAATATACAGCAATATCAGACAATAGAAAGGTAAATGAATTTTCTTTTATGGTAAATAAGAAGAGTGGTGTTAATTTCCCTTATTTGGGTAAAACCACTGTTGATGGGCTTACTGTCATGGAGTTATCCTCAATGATAAATAATGCAGCGGCACAGAACAATTTAAGAGCAGCGGTTGATGTTGTTGCTACTGCGAAAATTAATGTAGGCGTGTTCGGCTATGTAAATGTACCCAACTTTTATTCAGTACCAAAACAATATAACTTATTTGATATTATTGCTACGGCAGGCGGACCGGTGAATTTTGATATGGTTGATAAAATCAAAATATATGAAGATGGAGCTTTGACTGAATCTTATCGCTTAAGTGATATCCAAAGTCCTAATATTTCTATTGTGGATTTAAAAGGTGGAGAAACTATCTATGTCCAGAGAAAATTAATAAAAAAAGATGAAAAGAAAGAAGATGAAAATATAACTTTTGATAATATGACTCTATTTGGTGCTTCGATATTTTCGGGAACTGCAGAAAATTTTCCTGACCAGAATGTAACAGTAGGCGATGATTATATAGTTGGCCCGGCTGATACATTGCAGGTATATTTATGGGGGAGAATTAGTGATACAATTTCTATGACGGTGCAGTCTGATGGATCTGTCTTTAGTGAGCGATTTGGGAAAGTCCAGGTTGCCGGTAAAACTTTTGCTGATGTTAAGTCTATTTTCAGCGGTCTTATTAGTGGCATGGAAGGGGTGGAAGGTGATGTATCTCTAAACAAATTAAGGACTATCCGAGTGATGGTTCTTGGAGAAGTAAATAACCCCGGTTTTCACACTTTAAATAGTTTATCCACTGTAGCTTCAGCTATTGCAAGGGCAGGTGGGGTGAATGATAATCCGAATTTGAGGCATATATTGTTGAAAAGAGAAGGTAAAATAATTAAAGAGATTGATTTCTATGACTTGGCTTTATATGGGAAAACCTTTAGTGATATATATTTGCAACCTAATGATGTTATTTTTGTCCCCCAAAGTGAGAGGCAGGTTTTTGTTGCCGGTGAAGTGGGCAGAGAGGCTATCTATGAAATAAAAAGCGGAGAAACGCTATCAGACGTTTTGAAAATGGCTGGAGGTCTTAATCCCACAGCTTATGGCGCTAAAATCAAGGTGAAAAGATTTGTCGAAAATCAGAAAACAAAAGTTATTGATGTTTCACTAAAAGATACTAAAAACTTTAAACTTAAAGACGGAGATAAAATATCTGTTATACCTATTACAACTCCTGATGAAGATGTCGTATACTTAAAGGGGAATGTATATTTTCCAGGAGCATATTCCTTAGACAATAATACTACATTAAAAAGTATAATTGGTTCAAAAGAAAATCTGAAGCCTAACACAGCTATATCATATGGCTATATTAAAAGGTATTATGGCGTAGGGAAAAATACGGAGATTCTATCTTTTAATTTAAAAAATGTTCTTGATAATGAGTCAAATACCCAGGATATTAGGTTAAAGACAGGTGATGAAATTTACATCTTAAACCGTGATGATATTATGCCGGAAAAAATTGTTGATATAAGTGGAGAAATTGTTAATCCGGGTATATATCCAGTTGCCGATAAACTAACGCTTAATGACGTTATAAAGAAAGCAGGAGGTTTGACAGAAAATGCTGATACCAGCAATATTGAAATTGTAAGAAAAGTTGGAAGTGATTTTATTACCCGTTTTGTAAACGTTGAAAAAACTGAGAGCTTTAATATCAAACCGCATGATAAAATTATAGTACACTCTGTTTTTGAGTCTGAGCCTAAAAAATACATCAGGATAGAGGGTGAAGTAAAAAAGCCCGGCAAGTATCTGTTAACTAAGAACTTGACTGTAGATAAACTAATACAGAAAGCAGGCGGTCTTACCAAAGATGCTTACTTAAATATTGCCAGTTTACAGAGACTAAATAAAGAAAATTTTCGTTACAAATTGATAACTGTAGATTTAAAAGCCGCCCTTATTGGAAATAGTAATGTTTATCTCCAGGATTTAGACCAGCTTTATATTTATAACTGGAAACAATTCCATCCTGAAAAAACAGTAAAAATAACAGGCGAAATCAACAAGCCCGGTGATTATACATATTCTGAAGAAATGGGGCTTAAGGATTTGATAATACTGGCTGGCAATGTCAGAGATAATGCATATATGACAAAAGCAGAAATCATAAGGATGAATATTGTTGATGGAGAGGTAAAACACAAAATTTTTGATGTAAATTTAAATGACATAATGAAAGGGAATTCTGCTTTTGAAATTAAACCTTATGATATAGTTAAGGTCAGAAATATTGACAGCTTTAATGAAGCTAGGATTGTTACAGTTTTAGGAGAGGTTAAGTTCCCCGGGGAATATGTTATTAGAAAAAATGAGAGACTGCTTGATGTTGTTGAAAGAGCTGGTGGATTAACAAGCGAGTCTTTTATAAAAGGGCTAATTTTTAGGCGTGTTTCAGTTAAAAAAATTCAGCAAGAGCAATTAAGTAGACTTAAAGAAAGACTGCAATCAACATTAGTAACTATTACCAGTCGTGAGATTTCCTCGGCATTGAGTAAAGAAGATATTATGGCTCAGCAAAATTTACAAAGTAATCTACAAAGTATTATAAACAAATTAGATTCCGTTGAGCCTGAAGGTAGGATTGTTATTGACATTGAGTCGATGGAGGAGCTCGAATCTTCAAAATACAATATTGCATTAGAAGATGGAGATGAGATTATAATCCCGAAGAAACCGTCCACAGTAAATGTAGTTGGAGAGGTTTATAATCCGTCCAGTTATATATACACAGCTAAAGATACAACGGTGAAGAAATACCTTGATAAAAGTGGTGGTATTACAGATCTGGCGAGTGAAAAAAATATTTATGTGGTAAAAGCTGACGGAAGAGTTATTTCGAATAGATATATATTGGATAATTATTGGTGGAAAGATATTTATTCTGTAAAAGTTAACGTTGGAGATACTATTGTTGTTCCACGAAAACTCAGATTTCCAAGCTATATGAAAAGTGTACAAGACATAACACAGATTCTTTATCAGGTTGCTGCTACTGTTGGCATTACACTGGCAGCATATTAGGTGTATTATGGAAGAAAATAAAAATAATACAAACCAACAGGAACCGTATTATGAAGATGAAATTGATTTGGTGGAGCTTTTTGCCGTAATATGGAAACGAAAAACTATTATTGTTGTGTTTGTTTTCCTTGTTTCTGTTGCGGCAGTTGTTTATAGCCTAATGCAGGATAATATTTATCAGTCAAAAGCTGTCCTTTCACCTTCCCAAAGTGAAGGTTCTTCTAGATTTTCAAATTTGGCAAATCAGTTAGGGCCGCTTAGCGGGATGTTGCCGGGGTCAATAGGCGGGGGTGGTCAAAATACTTATAATTCCATGAAAAATTTGTTGGATAATCAAAAGTTTCTTGCCGGCATTGTTAAAGAAAATAAATTTTATAATAATTTGTTTGAGGACTACCAGGAGCTACAAAAGGAAGAGGATTTTGAAAAACATAAGGATTATATGTTTTACAAAGCATTTCGTGATATTATTTCAATTGACAAAGATGATGAATCCGGATTCATTACATTAGCCGTAAAGCACAAAGATCGAGTTTTTACAAAAAAGGCTGTGGATGTTCTTTTAATGGATATAAGTTCCCACATGAAAAAGAATGAGTTGCAGAATATCAACTTAAAGATTGAAAATTATAAGGATGAAATTGCTAATGCTTCGGACATTAGCTTAAAAAACAAACTTAGTGAACTGGTAGCAACACTAATACAGTCAAAAGTAATGGCAAAGGCGCAGACTTACTATGGATTTGAAATTATTTCAGAGCCTTATGTCCCTGATGAACTTGACAAGGTTGGACCGAACAGAAAGCTGATATGTATAGTGGCATTTGTTACCGCCTGCATTCTGTCAGTATTTATGGTGTTTCTTTATGAATTTATTCAGTCCAACAAAGATCATTTTCAGGAAACAATAAAGGAGAAAAAATGAGAATTTTCTACTGTTTTCTTTTTATCCTTGTATTCGCCAATGCTGCATTTTGTATTTCGAAAAAAACAACGGATGACATACCGGCGTCCAATGAATATTTATATCGTTTGTCTGAGAGAGCAATGGCAATCTCTCCTAGTAAATTTTATTCTGATACTTTTAAGCCTGTTTCCTATCGGGAAGCTGCGGTCTTATTCCTTCAGGATGAAAACTATGCTGAGCTTTTCAGTACAAACAAGAATATTGATATTATTGCAAAAAAAGTAAATAATCTTTATGGGTTTGAACGTGACTATAATGAGTACTCTAATATTGTTCCTTTGAAATTCGCCAAAATATTCGGTTCTTATGCAGGTGAAAACGATACACGTTATTATTCGTCTTATGGTAAAAAATCAGAAGAAAAATACTATTTTGATACTTCGGCATACGGTTTCGGTTATATTGGTGATGTAATCTTGGGGGCATACGAAATTAAGTTTAAACTAAATGAAAGTGAAAAAGTTGAGTTATCAAGATTTAGGCTTAAAAAAGGTTTTAAACATATGGCTGTAGAAGTAATGAAAGATAATATAGTGACTGGCCCTGGTTATTTCGGACAGTTGATTTTTAGTGACAATATAGAGCCAGAAGTAAGTGTCCTTGTAAAAACGGAAATTCCTTATAACTGGGGTATTCTTGGAAATTTTCGATGGTATTTATGGAATACATGGATCGACGATAATAATCGTGCCAGCAGCGACCCTAAACAACTGGGGATGAGATTGTCTTTGAAGCCTTCAAAGTATTTTGAAATAGGTGCCACTAGGGTAAGTTTTTATGGAGGTAGAGGTAACGCAGAATATAGCAGTTTTGGTGATTACTGGAAACTTTTTACCGGTAAATACGAAAATGCTGGTGGCAAGTGGGACACTGACCAACTTTATGGAATGGATCTGAGCATCTATGTACCTGCTATAAAAAAAATATTGCCTTTTGACGGCATGAAATTATACACAGAAGCGGCATGGAACGATGTTAGAGCTCCATGGCAGGAAGAAGACAAAGGTGAGAGCTTTAGTTTGCTGGGAGTTTCACGTGTCTTTGGAATGCTTTTGGTCAGAGAAAATATGGATATTCGTATTGAAATGGCCAAAATAGATAATCATACATATCTGCATCACAACTATCCAAATGGATATACGGACAACGATTATATAATTGGCCATTTTGCGGGTAGAGATTCTGAAATGGTGGGGTTCGAAGTGTATTATGAATTCACGGAAAAAATACACGGATATGTTGGTGATGAGTACATACAGAGAAATAGGAATGCAGATGATAAGCAAAAGGAAAACAGAGCTTATGTTGGCGGGAAATATTTTTTTAATAATAAATTATGGCTTGAATCAAAATTTACCTATATTGATAAAGATAAAATTAATACCTATGAATCGCCTGTACGTTATCAGTTTGTAGATGATTCAGAGCAAAATTACTATGTTAATTTCGAGCTTTCCTACAGATTTTAAATAATACTAAGCGTATCCGCGTATTTTGATTGCCAATTGGCATTGCTTTATGTAAAATATTTTGTCTATCCGCACAAGGCGGATGGGAGACAGTTATTGTCGCCTCGACCGGAGTGAAGAGGTCTCTTGTCAAATAAAGTTATAGATATTTCATTCCTTTTGTTTTTTTGAGAGGATCACTCCAAATGCGGCAAAGCCTAAGAATCTCTATGTTTCTATATCTAATAGTTATGCAAACTTTCTTCGTTATTCGGTTGGAAAACCATTTATTAGAGATGCTACTTTAAAGCATGCTTTGCCCTGTGTTATGTAGCCTTTCTGGATTTGTTTCAAACCGGCTTTTCTTATGGTTTCACTATACGTGGACACAATTTTGTTAAGAGGTATGCCGGATATTTTTATATCTTCGGATTTTTCTATTTTTAGCTGAGAAATTTGTTTAAAAAAAGGCTTTATTTGATCATATAACTCAAAAATTGTTTCAGGATGCATCATCAGGTATTCTTCAAGGTATTTATTTGACCCGGTAATATTACCCTTCGTCAATTCATTTAAAATAAGCTTGGCATAGATTTTGTTTGTTTGCCCGTACATAAGCTTTTGTATAATGGGGAACCCTGCCCTTTTATTATATTCAAGAATAACATCCCTTGCTTTCTCATATTCACCTTCTTTTATATACTCATTCGCTGTTTTTTCATAGGAAATTGGAGATACATATCCTTTATAATTTATCTTATACTCTCCGGTTATTTCTTTATAGAATGAATAGTAAAAACTGTATGGCATTGATATCAGAACAATCAGCAAAAATGCAATATGATACCTGTAATGTTTATATCTATTGGTAAGTATAGCTTTGTTGGGATAGTACATAATCATTGTTAAAAAAAGTGTGAGAACATTGTTTGTAATACTAATATCATTCATAAGGTTAATCATGAATAGCCCGTAAATGATCAAAATTTCCATGGGACTGATAAAAAGGAAGTCCACACGTTTTTTAAGCATGAGTTTCAGTAAAAGCAAAAGAAACAATAGACAGTAAACGATAAAGAAATCTTTAGCCAAATTATTACTAATGATGAAAAGGTTGCAATAGTATAAAAACCAAAAAATAAGAAAATTAATAAAATCATTTTTTATGCTTAGTATGTTGGACAGCCAAATGGACATTGAAACAACAGCTGCAAATATCAGAATGGTAATTATTTCGGCATAATTCCAGCTGGTTTTATTTGCAGCTATCGCTATTAAAAAGATGTAAGTAATGCCTGAAATGATATAATTTAGACATGAAATAAAATTAAAATTACTGTCAGTTTTATCTTTTACAGCTAAATCTTTTATATTCTGTATTTTATCATTAATCTTTAAAACTATCTGTTTAAGATTGAATAAATGACTGATTTTCAACAAAATTAAAAATACATAAGCCACTGTAAAAACAATGATTAGTCCGTATTTTACATTTTTATTATTAAAAATAACGGCTACAGCTCCCAGCAACGCTGAAAGAGAGTAAAATGCCAAAAGAATCTGTTTGGGTTCGAAATGAAGTTCCAGTAGTCTGTGATGCAAATGCTCTTTGTCGGGCGAAAATGGATGCATACCTTTGCTTAAGCGCCTAAATATTGCAAGAAAAGTGTCGAAAACAGGTATGGAGACAAACATTACAGGTATAAGCACAGAAAAAATTGTGCCTGATTTGTATGAAATCATTAAAGATAAAACTGAAATAGTAAAGCCAAGAAAAAGGCTGCCGGTATCCCCCATAAAAATTACTGCTGGTGGGAGGTTGAACCTTAAAAACCCCAATATACTTCCCACCATAACAAAGCAAAGTGTTGTAAAGTATACATTCCCCTGAAGAGATGCAGCCACACCCAAAGCAACAAAACCTATCAAGGCTAAGCCGCTTGCCAGTCCGTCCATTCCGTCAATAAGATTGACAGCGTTGGTTACCCCCAGTATCCACATGTAGGTTATGATTATTTCTAAAAATTGCGGAGCATTAAATTTAAAAATAATATTGCCGTAAAAAATTATTATCGTTGCAGCAGTTATTTGTCCCAAAAGTTTGTATCGCGGTCTGATATTGCAAATGTCATCCCACATTCCGAGAATTACAATAATTGTTGCCCCGGCGATCAGGCTTAATGTTACAGAGTTAAATTCTCCTAACATGTAGAAACATATCAGAAAAGACAAAAAAATTCCTAAACCACCCAAGCGTGGTATTTTTTCGTTGTGAACTTTTCTTTCATTGGGAATGTCTAAGAATCCATAATACTCTGATAGTACCTTTATGACTGGGATAAAAGAGAGGCTCAAAAACATTGCAAACATTAAATAGAATGTTTCACTAATATGCCCCTCCGATCCTATTGAGGTATTTGTTTATATTTTAGTATTAGCATACCTGATAAAATAGTCAATTTTATTTTAATTAAAAACTAGTTTCACCCTGTTTTTCGCAGGCTTATGCCATGAGTAAACTTTTTTCCTTTTCAAGAGCTTTGAATAACAACAAAAGGTCATCCCGTAACATCTGAGCGGCTGTCTTCCAAAATTTATTTCAGGATATGTCTTTGTATTGAACAAGTACGAGATGCTGAAACGAGTTATTGCCTACGGCAAATTTATCTTCACTACGTTCAGAGGCTACAGGGTGACAATTCTGGTATCATGCAAAGGTCTCAACTTGGCTGAGGAGCATGGCAGGTGCCACTTTCAGGGAAATATTCAGTTTTGTAGACTGGCCAGAGGCTCTGAATGTTTAGATCATTTAACTGTATGTTTGGAAAATGACTATATCGATGGTAAAATGTTTGTTGATTTAGAGACAAGCATTTATAGTATTCTAAAAAAACTCAACGGTTATATCAAATATTTACGGGATAAGAAGAATGAAAAATAACGACTCCACGACTTCTCCACTCCTCCATTACCCCACTCTTCAGTCCCGCATGCTTGAGAGCACTGAATTTCATAATAAACTTTGCCCGGCTGGTCGCACTTTCTGACTTGTACAAAGCTCTTAAGAAGGTATTCTTGACTATTACAACATGATGTACATCATATGTGATATACCTTGGTTTGGAGGCAAATATGAGTGTAGTTGCTAAAGTGTTTAAGAATGGGAGAAGCCAGGCAATAAGAATACCTAAACAGTACAAAGTGGAAAGTGAGGAAGTTTATATTGATAAAATTGGAGATATACTGGTAATCAGACTGAAAGCAAACAATAAATGGGATAATTTTTTTGAAACTCTGAAAGACGTTGACACTTCCGGTTTTTTAGAAGAGAGAGACCAGCAGCAAGTGCAGGAAAAGGAAATATTCTGATGATATATATGCTTGATACTAATATATGTGGCTACATTATAAGAAATAAGCCGGAACATCTCAGGGAAAAATTAAAAAAAGCAGATACTGAGGGTAATTTGGCTTTGTCGGCAATTGTTGTAAGTGAACTTTTGTATGGTGCGAGGAAGAAAAAAAGTGATAAACTGCTTGATACCGTATTGTTATTTATCAGCAATTTTACAATTTTCGATTTTGGTAGAGATGCTGCCTCAGAGTATGCTGGTATAAGATCATCTTTAGAATTTTCTGGGAAACTTATAGGTGCTAATGATCTTTTTATAGCTGCTCATGCAAAGTCTCTTGATGCTTTGTTGATAACAAATAATACAAATGTAGGATGCAGAGCGTAAAATACATGGGGATTCCTGAGCTCTTTTTCCCTTGGATTAGGGAGGAGACTCAGAGGGGGGACTTTTATTGAATAGCGATAGAGATTTCTCCGCTCCACTCCGTTTCGGTCGAAATGACAATTAGTTGTCACCCCTGCCCAGTTAAATGCTGCCATAGGCAGCCCATCGGAGATGGATTTAACAGGGGCGACCGAAGCGGAGAGGTCTCTTTTCCAAACAGTGTCAGAGATTTCTCCACTCCACCAAGCACTATATGATAGTGCTCGGTTCCGGTCGAAATGACAGAATATATCGCCACTATCGTAAAAATGTCACCCCTG
>Ga0182237_100059_pt1 | contig 53462 bp, 47 predicted proteins | sample hydfratesGB_TF_B_FD_132457 | JGI IMG/M metagenome (GOLD analysis project Ga0182237, IMG submission 132457) | Subsurface microbial communities from deep shales in Ohio, USA - hydraulic fracturing test GB_TF_B | ecosystem: Environmental > Aquatic > Deep subsurface > Shale gas/oil reservoir >... | reverse complement strand
GTCCCGTAATGTGGAGATGCCTATGGGTAACTTTTTCATAATCAAATAATAAAGCATAAATATTGAAAAATCAAGATTCGAAACTTCTGACACCCTGCAGCGTTAAGCCCTATTTTAGGAGGAGAGCAAGAGAGGATACATTTTGTCAAACGTAGTCTGAGATCTCTCGATTCCGGTCGAGATGATAGCTTTTTGTCTTTTCAAGAAGAGTGGCGAGGCTTCCTGGTCAAACAGCTATTTTCGGACTATTCCAGTTGGATAAATAACTAAATAACTTGAATTTATTGAGTTTAAGATATACGTTACTTCACTGCATAAAACAGGGCGAGGAATTTATGTTAAAACTTAGAAGCGTAGTGGAACTTTATGGTTTTCATCGAATAATACATAATCAGATATGGATTGCTATAGGCTCGGTACTTGCGGCTTTGGGCTACAGTTTGTTCCAGGTGCCTATAAATCTTGTGGCCGGCGGAGCTGGTGGGATTGCAATTATTGTAAAACATTTTACCAATTTTCCTGTGGGTACAACATATTTTCTGATTAATATACCGCTTTTGATAATTGGTTTCAGGTATTTGGGACGTTGGCACTTTATTTTTTCCACTCTTCTGTCAGTAATTATATTTTCCATTTCGGCTGATTTATTTAGTTATTTTCTTCCCCAGACAATGGCAAGATTCCCCATAACCGATGATTTGTTGCTGAATGCACTGTATGCTGGTGTTGTTTTCGGTCTGGGATCCGGGATTATCTTCAGATTTGGTGGAACAATCGGCGGAACAGCAATTTTGGGACGTATTATAAACAACAAAACAGGATTTCCCATGAGTCAGTCGTATTTTTTCACTGATGGACTGATTATTCTTGTTGCCGGTCTTATTTTTGGGTGGGAACTGGCCCTTTTAGCCCTGATTTCACTTTTTTTTACTGGATTTGCCAGTGATTTTGTGCTGGAAGGAGTAAGCCAGGTGAGGACGGTAAATATTATTACTAACAAACCGGACGAATTAAAGCATGAAATGATGCATAAACTCAGGCGTGGAATTAGTCAATGGAGCGTTATGGGAGGCTATTCAAACAAGGAATATACCATGATTTTTTGTACAGTGAGCAGATCTCAGGTGCAGGATTTGAAGATGATTGTAGCCGAAGTAAATCCCGAAGCTTTTATGGTGATAGGTGTGGCACAGCAGGCAAGAAATGGGCATGGCTTTAAACTTTTGAAAAATCCCAAGAAAAAAGCAAAAAATGTTAACGTAGAAGATATTAGTTAGCAATATTAAGCATAATTGCATATTTATTTAGCATATACGATTAAGTAAAAGAGATGACAGGACTTTATGTCATTCCTATCCCTGCTAAATGACCTTTGGTCTATCAGCGAAGCTAATATTTAACAGGGCGAGTGGCACCGAGGAAGCTCTATTCTTATATAACAAATATATCTGCGTTTCTGCTTATCTTATCAGTCGTATAGAATCATGTTTATTGTTTTTTTGATATCTTCAGGAGAGGTGGCATCTTTGCAGCATCCTGCCTCAGCAAAGGGATCATAATCTGATACCTGAAATATGAGGGATTCCACAAGGTCTTTTTTTTCTTCCATAATATTTGGTTTTTGTATGATGATTTCTATCTCCCTGGCTAAAAAATCGGGGAAATCAAGGTTTTCCTGGGAGTAGGCTAAAGATTCCTTCAGTTTTGATGCAAGCATATTTTCTCCTTTATCAGTTACTGGTTATTTGAAATCTTCCTTATAATATAATAACGTTTTAAATTAAATAGTCAAGGGCGTATGGTTCTTGTGATAAGATAAGCTCAGGATGTGTTTTTGTGCCTATCTTTGGGGGATTATTAGTTGTCAGATAATCCAAACCTTCCTGTCTGTATATGTCTGCTTTTACAGGGTCGTCTTCCGTCCATACATTTGTTAATAGGTTGGATTTTTTAGCTTTCCTTATACATTCTATACATTTATGCATTTCGCCTGCAACACCGATTCCGTTGTAGCCGTTGGCTAATGCGTTTTCTATGATTTCTTCTACAGTAAGGTTATTGGTTTTATAAAAATTTACCAGTTTGAATCTGTTGACATTAGGCATCATTTTGCCTGCTAAATCTAATACCTGTGAAGAAAAGCTTACTATGCTTATGTTATAATTTGGGATGTATTTAGAATTGGATAATTCCGACTTGAGGTGGGGGATGATTTCTTCCCCGCACTTTATTTCCAGAAAAAGCTTTTTGCCAAAAATCATATTTTCGATAACATCCTGAAGCAGCGGTATCCTTTCAGGTCTGCCGAGGGTATTGGCGATGTTTCTTACTAATAACGATTCCAAGCTTTTATAGCTACTTAATTCTACGCTTTTACTTACACCGGTTACTCTTAAGGTGTTATCATCGTGCATTGCAACAATTTTTTTGTCTGCTGTCAGTCTGATGTCCACTTCCACACCGTCAGCATTATCGATCCATGCCCAATTTATAGCTGCAACAGTATTTTCCGGAGCTTTGAGGTTTGAACCTCTGTGTGCAATTATCTTCAAAATAACTCCTTTGTTGTATTTGTTTATAAATTTAGCAGAAAAATGTAAAATAATTTTTATATATTTGTAAAAAAATAAATATATTTAAAATAAATTTGACTATACATGATTTTATGCATAAAGGTATAATAAATTTTAGGTTGATAAAATAAAAAATAGAAAAAAAGGTACAATTTATCATAAGCTTGTAAAGAATATTTTTTTATGCAATACAATATTTATTTGATTTAGTGAAAAATGTGTTTTAAATTATATTATGCGTAAATTTATTATAATTATAATATGCCTGTTTTTGGGGATAACATCTGAGGTCTTTGCTTTAACTTCAAAGCCTAACGGCAAAAATGTTCGTATCGGTGTTATTTTGTTCTCAGAAGATTTCCGGGAGACATATACAGGACTTAAGGAGGGTCTGGAAGATCTTGATTATATTAATCTGCGTTTTGATATTGAAAATATAGAGGGGGATTTGTCCAAAATTCCTGATATTTTGGAGCGTTTTAGTAAAAGAAATATTGATATTATTATGGCCACCACCACACCGGTGAACCAAAGAATTTTTAAGTATAATGATAAATACGGTTTCAATGTGCTGTTTACAGTAGTTGCTGAGCCTGTTTCCTCAGGTTTGGTTAATTCAATGCAACATCCCGGTAAAAATTTTACAGGTGTGAGCCACTTATCTTTCAGACTCCTTCCAAAACGTTTTGAGATATTTACAGAAGTATTTCCTTTTAGGGATAAAATCATATGTTTGGTTGATTCAGAAGATACCTTTGCAGAAAATCAGTTTGAATATTTGCGTCCTTTTAGACAACGCTATCCTGCAAAAGAGATTATTAAAGTATCAGTAACCAGAGATGCGAATCTGAAGCATGTACTGGATGAATTACAATTGAAAAATCCTGGGCAATACGGAATTGTTATGATGCCTCACGCACTTTTTGTTGATAAATTTGATATTTTACAAAATTATGCATTCAGTCATAAAATACCGATAATGGTTATTGACAGCTATTTGCTGGAAAAAGGAGGGGCATTGGGATATTCCGCAGAATTTTATGATGTCGGTTATCAGTTGGCTGTGCAGGCAGCCGGTATTATTGAAGGTAGGAGTGCCTCTGATATACCTGTACAGTTGCCCAACAAAGTGGAGCTGGCTGTTAATAAAAAAATTCTAAAAAAGATGGGTATTCGGTACAATGAAAAATACCTTTCGTATGCAAACAGAGTGGTAAATGAGTAGACTGTTTGTAGATATAGCAAAAAAAATATTTTTGATTACCATACTTCCGTTAATTGTGCTGTTTTTCATTTACTTTTTTATTTTGAGATCAGCATATATTGACAATGTCAAAGAACACGCCCTTAAAGATTTGATTTTCCTAAAGGAGAATATCTCCAACCAAATTGAGATAATAGAAAAAAGCTCATTGTATGCACTGGAAATGAGTGATCATATGTCTTCCGGTATCAGCAGTGATTCAGAAAATAGATATAATCATTTAAAAGGAATATTTTACCGTTTCAGCGAGCTTTACGAAATGGGTGTTTTTTTAGACGACAAGCCTGTTTTTGGCATTTCAAAATATGATATATTTGACCCTAACCATAACACTCTGAGGGAAAACTCTGATTTTTTTTCAAAAAATGGTAATTATTATATACTGAAGAGAGTGAAATCTTCTGTAAACAGTGAAGAACTCAGATACTCAATTTTCGCAAATAAATTTTTTATGAAGTTTATATCCAAGATATCTTCTGATTATGTTTTTTTTGTTCTAAATAAAGAAGGTGATATTATTTTTAACAGCCATCCGGATATGGATAATATTGAAAAGAAGCATATTGCCGATATTAAATCTATTTTGAGCAGCAACGGTGAAAGCAGCAGAAGCAGTGTTATTTTGCCCTACAAAAGCCCCTTTATTACACTGTATAATCCGGAAGATTTTCCTTTTATTCTGGGGGTGGAAACCCATAACAGCTCCATCTATAATCACTTTATATCAGATATTGGTGATTTCGGTATTCTGATTTTTATTTTTATTATCGCAGAAGTGGTTGCAACTTTCGTTACAGCAAAAAATATTGCCAAACCTATAAATTCTCTCAATGATCTTTCTATGCAATTGAAAGATGGGGTTTTTAAACTGAATTTAATGGATATTCCTGATAATGAGTTGGGGGATTTGATAATTAATTTTCAGTCGGCTGCTGAAAGGATTAAAAACCTCTTGGCAGATAAAGATGCTCAACATGAAGAAATACTATCTTTGTACAAAAGTAACAAAATGCAGCTTGAGAAACTTGATAAGCTTTTTAACAGTATCATTGACGGGGTTTATGTTGTTAACAGCGATATGGAAATAACATATATAAATGATGCGGAGCTATATTTTCTTGATAGAACGAGGAAAGAGGTAATCGGGGAAAAATGTTATAGTGTTTTTTATGGGGAGCAGTCTCCATGCGCTCATTGTCCGCTGCTGGATACGGGGGAAAGAAAAACGTTTGTTCTTCGTGATGTATATCTGCCTGGGCTGGGGAGAAATGACAGAGAGCGTATTTATGCAAACATATATTTTGTACCTTTTGGTGAAAGTGAATACATTGTAAGTATTCATGATATTACAGAAATCAACATAGCATACAATAATTTGGCTGAAAAAGAAAATCTTCTTCAGAAAATTTTTGAAGCATCCAGGGATGCTATTTTTCTGAAAGATACCGAAGGGGTTTATCTACAAACAAACAATGCCTTCGATGAAATATTTGATTTGCCTCATAACTTTGCTATGGGCAAAAAGGACTATGATATATTTCCTTTTGAGATTGCGGAAAAATTCCATGAGTTAGATATGAAAATTTTGGAGAGAAAAAATCCTGAGAGGCTCGACGAGACATTTAATAAATACGGAAAATCTGTTTATCTGGAAACATCCAAAGTGCCTGTAGCTGATGATGATGGGAGTATTATTGGTATTCTTGGGATAAGCAGGGATATTACCCGTCGCAAGCATTTGGAAATGAGGCTGCAACAGGAAAGGGACAGACTGCTGGTTACTCTGCACAGTATAGGTGACGGTGTTATAGTAACCAATGAAGTGGGCAAAGTAGAAATGTTAAATACTGTGGCTTCACAACTGACCGGTTTTGGTGAAGGAGAAGCTGTTGGCAAAGATATCGACAAAATCTTTAATATCGTCAGTGAAAAAAATGGCGAACAGTTGGAGAGCCCGGTGAGGAAATGTATAAAAGAGCAAAAAATATACACACTTTCCAACCATACGTTGCTGATAAACAAAAATGGCGAAAAAATTGTGGTAGCTGACAGTGCGGCACCTATTGTTTATGACGGTAAGGTTACGGGCTCGGTACTTGTTTTCAGGGATGAGACGGAAAAAAGATACATGCTGGAAGAAATTATTAAGAAACAAAAGCTGGAGTCGGTGGGAATTTTGGCGGGGGGAATCGCCCATGATTTTAATAACATTCTTGCTGCAGTGAATACATATATTACTCTACTGGAAATGTCTCTGGAAAATGATGAGTCAGCCGCCAATTACATTGACAATATGAAAAATCTGATTGAAAGAGCTAAGTTCCTCTCTAATCAGCTGCTTACATTTTCAAAGGGTGGCGCACCTATTAAAAAGTCTATGAATATTTATTCACTTGTGAAAGAAACGGCGGATTTTGTGCTGGTGGGTACGAACATCAGATGTGTAATTGAGAAAGACGATGATTTGTGGGATGTTGATGCAGATTCGAACCAGCTATCTCAGGTTATACATAATATTTTGTTAAATGCCAGGCAGGCAGTAAATGAAAAGGGCAGAATTACTATTTCACTTAAAAATGAAACTGTTGAAACCGGTAGTGACATTTTACCTGCGGGCAATTATGTGAAAATTGATATAACTGATGATGGGGAGGGAATATGTAATGAGCATTTGAACAGAATTTTTGAACCTTTTTACACATCCAAAAATGACGGAAGTGGGTTGGGATTGTCCATTGCTTATTCTATCATTGAAAAACATGAAGGACATATTGCTGTTACTTCTGAAAAGGGTAAAGGAACGACTTTTACAATGTACCTAAAAACACCTGAGAAACGACAGACACAATCGCATCTTTCAGATACCGGCGAAGATAAAACCGATGCCACAGGCAGAGGTTTGGCAAAAAAAGTGCTTATTGTGGATGACGAAAAGGATATAAGAGAATCATTGTCGTCTCTGCTAAAAGCTATGGGGCATGAATGTGAAATTGCTGCAGATGCCGAGACTGCATTAGAAAAATATAGCGCTTCAGGTGGGACATATGATATAGTTATTTCTGACTATACGTTGCAGGCAAGCATTAGCGGTCTTGACCTGGCCAGAAAAATTAAGGCAAATTTCCCCACTGCAAAAATTGTTATTATGACAGGCTATAGCGAGAATAATCTTGCATCTGGATACTCAACACATGAGATTGATGGGTTTTTGCCCAAGCCTTTTAGTAAAAAAGATATTTCGGAGCTTATGAGAAAAATTGGTTGACAAGCTATTTATATTTGCTATACTTCAAATTAATCAAAAGAATTAAGACCCTCCTCCCTCCTTAAAAATATATGGAGATTGCCGGCCAAATGGCCGGCTTTTTTAATCCTGATATCTTATTTCCATCGTAACATTAAAATGTTTGTTCTGTTATTATCTTTTAAAATTTTGGTATTGAACTAATTCATTTTCTTTGCTATTTTATATTGAAAATATTTTAGTTGCAAATTGTTACTTTAAACTTTAATGAGGATATATAATGTACGATAAAGATCATCTTTGTATGAACCTTATTTTGAATATAAGAAAAATCAACAGGCTTCTTGATAAATATACCAAATATCTTAACCAGAAATATAACATCACTCTTCCCCAATTAATATGTCTCTACGAAATAAAAAGAGAGGGCAGCATAAATCTTACAGAGCTTACGAGACGGGTTAATCTGAATAATAGTGCCATTACAGGTATTGTGGACAGGCTTGAATTAAAGGGATATGTCAGAAGAGTCAAAAGTGGAAAAGACAGAAGGATTATTAATATTGAGCTAACGGAAAAAGGCACCGATTTTGTAGACAGGTCTTTTCAAGTTTTAGAAGATGACTGTTTTTTTGAGAAAAATAAATTTGATGAGCAGGCTATTGTTAATCTTATAAAGTCCATACAAAAAATTACTGATTCTTTCGATCCTGAAGTAAAGAAAATCGAAATTAATTAACAACTTCCGGATTATCTTTGTCTTTTACATGAACATTATTTTGTGTTATTAGTATAATTAATGTACGCTGTATCTGTCTGTACATTATGTGGAAGCCGGGAGAGTATATGAATTCCAGCAGAGCTAATGAACGAAAGTTTATAACCAGTTTTTTTAGAAAAATAGAGAACGCTATAGATAACGAGGAACTTGATAAGGCTGAATTATCTGTAAAAAGGGCGCTTAAAAATGCTTTTTATGATTACAGGTCTAAGTCGCTTTTATATAGCTATCTGGGCAGAATTTACTTTTTAAAGGGAAAATTTGATGCCGCAAGAAGATTCCTGAATACTTCACTAAAACTGAATTCGGAAAATCAGGATGCTTTATTTTATTTAACCAATATTTATATGTCTGAACATAATGTTACAAAAGCTCTGAAATATATAGAGCAGAACCTGTCTATTACTCCGGGGAAAATAGCCTATCTGATTCAGCGTACATGGTGCCTTATCCTGCTGGGAGAGTATGAGCAGGCAAAAATACTTTATAAGAAGCTTATCAGTCTAAAAGGAATAGATCCCCAGGGATTTGTGGATATCGGTATGGCTTATTTACTAAAGGAAGATTTTGAAGGTGCAAGAAAAACCATTTTTAAAGCTCTTTCAAATTTTCCCGAAAATATTCTTTTGGAAAGTGTTTTTTATGAAATGACTGAGATAGAAGAAAATTTTTATTTCTACCGAAAAGAATTTTTTTTTAAGAAACTGAATAACATTTTTTTCCAGCAAAAAATATATGTCTCTGCACTCAGACAATTGGTCAGTGGTATGGCTTTAAGAGGATATTTTCAATTTGAGATTGATAAAGCCTCTGATTTTCTTATTTGTCTTAACAAATGTCACATCAGATTTAAGAATGACAGGGGACTGGCTGCAGCAATTGAATTTTTAATCTCTGATTTTATAGGAGAGAGTGACTCAATAAGAAATGTCATTATAAACTATTACAATACAACAAATTACTATCTGAAAAAATATCTGGATGTAATTCAGACAGAGGCGCATGAGCAACTGGACGAACTTAACCATGACCTCATGATACAATATGAGCTGAATGTGGATTATATTTTTGAAAATACGCCCCCTGAGGATGATGATGAATAAAATAAAAAATATAGGTGAGTTACTGCTTGAATATCGCATGATTACCAGAGAGGAGCTTGATAAGGCTTTGGTTTATCAAAAGGATACCGGACTTAAACTCGGTGAGGCTTTAGTAAAGTTGGGAGTGATAAAGCAGGATGAAATAGATTATATCCTCAGCAGGCAAGTGGATGAGCCATTTGTTATTCTGGATGATTTACAGATAGATGATGAATTGGTGAGGAAATTTGATACTAATTTTCTGAAACAAAACAGGATTTTGCCTATTTATGAAGATGAACATTCCATTACTGTGGCCACAGATGACCCTTTTAATGAGGATGCCTTTGAAATATTGAGATCTGAAATGGGTAAAGATATTAATTTAGTAGTTTCCTATGGGAGAAAGATTGAAGAAGCTCTGAGTCCTTTTGATTCCGGTGTTACTTTGGATCAGCTACAGACGTGCATAAGAAAAATCATTTCTTTTATGGAAAATACTTCTTTTTACCGGGTTGATTTTATTGGTTTGGACAACGGACTTTTTGTGAATATTTTTGGTTTCGGTATTATACTTGATTTTACCAGGCTGAGTTCCCGGTGCTCTGTAGCTCAGTTACAAGAAGCACTGAAACTTGAAAACGTGGATTATTTTTACAGGCTGAATGAAACAGGGCATGGTTTTATTTTTTGCATATATCCGATAACTACTGACACAGTTATAACTCCTGACAGCGGGCCTATTGTTTGTAGTGGTTACGGTTTGGTCAAGATGGGAGGTTTGGCTTTTTCTGATATGGATTTTTCCGGCTCCGACCTGTTTTTTAAAAGTGAACAACCTGTTAACGGCTATTATTTTTATTCGTTTGAGCGTTTTTCCGGGTATAGTAAATCCATTAATATTGTGGATAATCTGAAGGATTTCTCCGATAAATATATTGTAAAAGGGTTTATCCCTTCAAAATGTGTCTCTTGTGGTGCCAAAGGGTGTGAAAAATGCGGTTTTTCCGGCTATACATTTTCTGAAATTGAGGAAAATGACAGCAGCGAAAAGGTTTTCAATAAACTGAATGAGGTTCTTTATGGCCAAAATTGATGCTTTTTTCAAATATATGATGGAAAATGACATAAGTGATTTGCACTTAAGTTCAGGATGTAAACCTATGGTGAGAAGGCACGGCGAGCTTGAGGAAATCAAATACCAGCAGCTGAATGATGATATATTAAGGCAGCTTCTGTTTGAAATAATAAATGAGAATCAGAAAGAGCGGTTTTTACAAACAAAAGATTTGGATTTTGCCTATGAAATCCCCGGCAAGGCCCGCTTCAGAGCTAATTATTTTATGCAGAAAAGAGGGATTTGTGCTGTTTTCAGATTAATTCCTGGTAAGATTTTAACGGTGGAGGATTTGGGGCTTCCTGAGCAGTTGCTAAAATTTGCCAGATTGTCCCGAGGGCTTGTGCTTGTTACGGGGCCTACGGGAAGTGGTAAATCAACGACTTTGGCGGCAATAATAGATTATATTAACAGAACAAAAAAGGAACATATTCTGACAATTGAAGATCCAGTAGAGTTTGTGCATGAAAAACAGAACTGCCTTATAAACCACAGAGAAGTGGAAACACACACAGAATCTTTTTCTGCTGCGCTAAGGGCGGCATTGAGAGAGGATCCTGATGTTATCCTTGTGGGTGAATTAAGAGATCTGGAAACAATTGAACTGGCCATTACTGCAGCGGAAACAGGGCATCTTGTTTTCGGAACGTTGCATACCAATTCCGCAGCGAAAACTGTGGACAGGATAATAGATGCTTTCCCGGCGGGTCAGCAGGCTCAGATAAGGGCAATGCTTTCGGAATCTTTGAAAGGTGTCATTGCTCAGCAACTTCTTAAAAAAGCCGATGGAAAGGGGAGAGTGGCGGCACTTGAAATACTCTTTGTTAACAGTGCAATTGCCAACCTCATCAGAGAAGGTAAAACATTTCAAATACCTTCCATGATACAAACAGGTAAAGGCGACGGTATGCAGCTGATGGATCAGGCCGTTATGGAGTTTCTTATGAAAAAGGAAATCTCTCCAGAAGAGGCCTATGTCAAAGCAAATGATAAAAAATCCTTTGAAAGGTTTCTGGAAAAATAGTCTATATGGATGGGCTGTCTTTAAGAAAGATAAGAAATATTTTTCAAAACAGAATATTATCTGCCACAATTAACAGCATCTCCCTTTCGAAAAATACTTTTATTCTGCATTTATACCACTCTTCAGCGTCCTTACGTTTTGATTTGAAAGCCGATTTGAAATTACCGGGTGTATTCAGGATTGGCGAATATGAAAAACTTGGCAGAGCCGAGTCCCTTGAAGTGGTGAACGGCGGCAAAATTGTTGAAATCAGCCAGAGAAGTTATGACAGAGTTTTGATTTTACATATAGCCAAAAGAAAGTCCAGTGGCAAGCTTGTAACGTTTGATGTAATTTACGAACTTGTGGGAAATAACTCAAATATTTTTGTAATCGGCAACAACAATAATATCATTTTCAGGATGAACAACGGAAATATTGATCCGGAAAGATCGATTTCTGTTGGTGAACCGTACAATTTTTTTCGTCTTAATAAGCGCTATGATCTGGAAACGGTAAATACAAAAGAGAAATTTTCTTTTAGTGATTTAATTGGGTTTTCACCAAAGATTGCCGTGTATGCTGAAAACCTTCTCGAACGCTATAATGATGCTGATTTTGTTGTAAATCTGATTAAGCAGGAGCTGCAAAAGGATGAGTTTTATATTGATGAAAAACTGAGGATATATCCTTTTAAACTGGAAGAAGTTATGAAATGTATAACGTTTGATAAGTTTCATAATATTAAACAGAGCTCAGAAAATGCAGATATTCAGCCTTTAAAAAACAAGCTTGTAAAATACTATAGCCGTAAAATTACCAAAGACCGGAGAGTTGTAAAAAAGTTAAAGCGGGATTTGGAAAAAGCGGCAAATTATAAAGATTACAAAAATGAAGCAGATCTTATAATGAATAATCTGCATTTGCTAAAGGATAATACCGGAGTGGTAAATATTTATAACTACACTGAAACCGGTGTTGAGCAAGTAGAGTACCAATTGAAAACCGGTGAATATCCTGAAAGTAAAGCGGAAAAACTATATGCAAAAAGCAGGAAACTGAAACGCTCCATTCCCAAAATAAAAGGCAGAATAAAGGAGCTTGAGAACAGAATTCTTTGGAATGAGGAAAAACTGTTTTATCTTAACTCGGACTTGTTTCAGCCTGAAGAGAGAGAGATTTATAAGGAATATAGCGAAATATTTGGAGCTTACAGTACAAAAAAACGCAGATCCGAGGGTGGAAACAGAATATACCATATTAAACTACAAAGTGCTGATATATATATTGGCAAAAACAGCCGAGGCAATCACGAGCTTGTTTTTGATTTTGCCAATCCGAATGATTTGTGGCTGCATGCAAAAGAGTTGCCTTCTGCCCATGCAATTATTAGAAAAAATGGTGAATTCAATGAAAATGAAATCGAAACAGCTGCCCGTTGTGTGGCTTATTTGAGCAAGGCTCGGTTTGATAATAAAGTTGAAGTGGATTATACATTAAAAAAATATGTAAAAAAACCGAAACACACTCCGGAAGGGTTTGTAATTTACGATAGGTTTAAGACAATTTCCGTTGTCCCCTTAGCAAAGGATGATTTTCACAATCTGCTTTCCTGATGTTTTTTCTTTTTCGTATCATCAGTTTTAAAATATCGTTAATAATTAAACAATAAGTTTGTATTATATATTGAACGAACAAAAAAATACAAAAATGCTAAATAGAAAGCTTTTCTGTTTGCTAACAGTCTGTTATTTTGTATGATTTTGCAAGTATACTGAAATATGTTCAATATACTTGACAAAGCCAGTGTTTCTTGTTAATTAAGTATTCTAAGTACCAAAACAAAATTTTAAATGGGGGTTACCATGAGAAAACTTTTTACAACACTTGCAGTGTTATTTGCTGCAACTTTTTTTGTTTCAAGTTCATATGCGGAGGATGTAATTAAAATAGGTGTTCAGGCTCCTATCACAGGTAAATATGCCAATGAAGGACAGGGGATTGATAATGTCGTAAGATTGTTGGCAAAGGAGTATAATAGTGAAGGTGGTGTAGACGGGAAGAAGATTGAAGTTTACACTTGTGATGATGAAGGAACAGCTCAAAAGTCTGCTATATGTGCCAGACAACTTGTTAATGAAGGCGTAGTTGCTGTAATCGGATCGTACACATCCACATGTGCTGCTGCTGCTCAACCTATTTACTACAGAGCTGGAGTTCTTCAGACTACTGATGGTACAAGCAGTTCTCTTACTGAAAATGGTTATTGGACATTCTTCAGAAATTCTTCACCAAACTGGGCGGAAGGTGATTTCACTGCTAAGTTTTTTGTAAACGAAAAGGATTATAAACGCATCGCTATTCTTTCAGATTATTCAACTTTTGCAGTGGATCTTGCAACAGCAGTTGTTGACGGCCTCGAAAAAATTGGAGCTAAGGACAGAATAGTTTATAACGGAAAAATCAGATCCGGCGCTCAGAATTTTACACCGGTACTTACAAAAATCAAATCGTTGAATCCCGATGTCATATATTTCAGCGGTTATTATACTGACGGTGGCTTATTAAGAGCTCAGCAAAAACAGCTTGGTATTGATGCTGAATTCGTCGGCGGAGACTCAAATGATAACCCGGAATTTATTAAGCTTGCAGGGGATTCTGCAGTTGGTTCTTACTTAATAAATGTGCCGTTGCCTGAAATGCTCCCTGATGATTCTGCCCAAAAGTTTTTGGCAAAATATGAGAAGACCTATGGTTCTTCTGTACCGAGTATATGGACAGTTTTTAATGCAGACGGTATGAGGGTTATTATGCATGCAATTGAGCAGGTAAAGACTCTGGATACAAAAAAGATTGCTGAATATCTTCATGAAGACCTTGAGGCTTTCTCTGGTTTCACCGGTCCTATGAGTTTTGATGAAAATGGTGAAAGACTTGGAAGCGCTTATATGGCGTACCGTATTAACGAAAACCTTGAATACGATATAATTTTTAAAGAATAATCGGGTTAATCATGGATGTGTTTTTTCAGCAGCTTGTAAATGGACTTACAATAGGTAGTATGTACGCCCTTATCGCTTTAGGTTACACTATGGTATACGGTGTTCTGAAGCTGATTAACTTTGCACATGGTGATTTGGTTGCATTGGCGGCGTATGTAGGCTTAACAATTTATACACAGATGGTGGGTGCATCGGCACCCTCTATCTGGTTTGTACTTTTTATGTTTATAGCTTCGGCATTGATAATAGCTATTGTAGGTGTTTTGCTTGAGCGGGCAGCTTACAGACCTCTTAGAAAAGCTCCCAGACTGAGCGCGGTGGTGTCAGCTCTTGGTGCCAGTATGATGATTCAGAATGGTATAATGCTTATCTGGGGGGCTCAGATAAAAATTTTTCCGGCTGATATAATTCCCAATAAAACTTTTAACGTTAGTGGTGTAGTGGTTACCTCTATGCAACTTATCATTTTGTGCTTATCATTGGTCCTAATGGCAGGACTGTATTTTTATATTCACAAAACCAAAACCGGTACTGCCATCAGAGCAAGTGCAATAGACCAGGATGCTGCAAGGCTTATGGGTATCAATGTCAATAGGGTGATTGTTACTATATTTGTTCTTGGCTCATCTCTCGGTGCAGTAGGTGGATTGTTTATTGGAATGTTTTACAGAGGGATATATTTCAATATGGGATGGATATATGGCCTGAATGCTTTTGTGGCAGCGATTATCGGAGGAATAGGAAATATTCCCGGAGCTATGGTTGGTGGTATGCTTTTGGGACTGTTTAATGCTATGATTGCGGGTTATGTTTCCAGTGCATGGTCAGATGCTTTTACTTATCTGCTTCTTATAGCAATTCTTGTGTTCAGACCTACAGGTATTTTAGGTGAGCGCGTAGCGGAGAAGGTATAATGAAAAATAGGGCATTAATTTTATATACTCTGTTTATAATATTTTTGTGTGTTTTTCCATTCATGGCCGATTCCAAATGGTCAGCTGTGGGGACAACTTTTCTCATTTACGCTGTTGTTGCTTTGAGCCAGGATATTGTGCTGGGAAGAGCGGGTATGTTTGATATGGGACATGCAATATTTTTTGGAGTTGGTGCTTATTCCACTGCAATACTCAATACGGCTTATGGAATACCTATATTCTGGACAATTCCGGTGGCTATAATACTACCTATAATTGTTGGACTGGCTATTGCCACACCTATTGTTCATTTGCGTGGCGATTATTTGCTGGTTACCATGATAGGTTTTAATATTGTTTTTGAACAGGTGTTGGCAAATAACGTATTCGGGCTGACAGGTGGTCCGAACGGAATTTTCGGAATAAGTTTTCCTTCACTTTTTGGATGGCGGTTTGACAGCCAGAATGAAATTTATCTTTTGGCTTTTGTATTGTTCCTGTTGACGTTGTTGGTTATCAGAAATCTTGAAACAAGCAGGGCAGGAAGGGCTTTGCATTATATTAAAGCAGATTCACTGGCTGCTGAATGTGTGGGGATAAATGACAGATTTTATCGGTTATATGCATTTGGTATAGGTGCCGGTATCGCAGGTGTGGCCGGCTCATTGTTCGCTGTTCAATACTCAGCTGTGAGCCCTGAAGCTTTTAACTTTCTGCAGTCTGTGCTGTTTTTTTCTATTGTTATTGTTGGAGGGCCATCTTCAATTCCCGGAATTCTTCTGGGTACATTTGTGATGTTTGTTTTGCCCGAAATTTTCAGGGAACTTGCAACAGCCAGATATTTTGTTTTTGGTATTGCCATGATTTTAGCAATGGTGCTCAGACCCAGAGGTATTTGGCCTTATAACTTCGGGAAAATGCCTAAATTCGTAAAAGAGGAACACTAATTATGCCTATTTTAGAATTAAATAATGTTACCAAAATATTTGGCGGTCTGGTTGCTGTTAATCGACTGAATTTCTCAGTTGAAGAAGGGGAGATTTATGGTGTCATAGGTCCTAACGGAGCCGGTAAAACAACAGTATTTAACTGTATTACAGGTGTTTACACTCCTGAAGAGGGGACAATATACTATAATGGAGAAAAGATTAACGGACTGAGACCGGATCAGATAGCTTCCAAAGGTGTAGTGAGGACATTTCAGACGATAAGGCTTTTCGGTGAAATGACAGTTGCCGAAAATATCATGTCAGGCAGACATCCGAGAAGTTCTCAGCACTGGTGGAACAGTATATTACATACTCCTAAGCAAAAAAAGGATGAAATTTACAACTGGGAAAAGGTTGTTGAATATATGAAGATTTTTGGACTAAACAAATTTGCCGCTACTCCTGCTGGGAGTCTTCCTTATGGTATTCAAAGAAAAGTGGAGATTGCCAGGGCTTTAGCTACAGAACCGAGTCTTTTGATACTGGATGAACCGGCGGCAGGTCTTAATGATAAAGAAACGTTGGATTTGGTGGAAATAATCCGCTCCTTCAAAGATCTTGGTATTACTGTTCTTCTTATTGAACACGATATGGATATGGTAATGAATATCACGGAGAAGATTTCTGTAATAAACTTCGGTAAAAAAATTGCCGAGGGACTGCCTGCTGAAATTCAAAGTAATCCTGAGGTTATCGAAGCATATTTGGGAAGTGATGAGGATGACGATGAAGAATTCTGAAGCTTTATTAAGAATAGAAGATTTGGTGGTGAATTACGGCAGTATAAATGCTCTTAACGGAGTCAATATTTCCGTAGATCGTGGGGAAATTGTTGCAATTTTAGGAGCCAACGGTGCCGGTAAAACAACCACTCTTCGCTCTGTCAGCGGTTTGCTGCCTGCTAAGTCCGGTTTTATATATTTTAAAGGTGAGGATATTACAAAAGTTCCGGCTCATAAGATTGTATCTCTTGGAATGAGCCATGCTCCGGAAGGCAGAAGGGTCTTCAAAACATTAACGGTGGAAGAAAATTTATTTTTAGGTGCTTTCACTAAGAAAAATGTGGACATGGAGCGTCTCAAATGGATTTATGAGCTTTTTCCCAGATTGGAGGAAAGGAGAAAGCAGCTTGCAGGAACACTGTCCGGTGGCGAACAACAGATGCTTGCAATAGGCAGAGCTCTTATGAGTAAACCTGATTTGCTTCTTTTGGACGAACCAAGCCTGGGACTTGCGCCTTTACTTGTTAAGGCCATTTTTAAAACTATTAAAGAAATTAGCCAGGCCGGTGTTACAGTGTTGCTGGTTGAACAAAATGCCAAAGCAGCTCTCAGGCTTGCCAACAGGGGATATGTCCTTGAAGTTGGTGAGATTGTGTTTTCCGGAACTTCAAAAGAATTGCTGGAGTCAGAGAAAATTCAGGAAGCTTATCTGGGTAAAAAAGCCAAAGCTGATATACACTGATTTAAATCAAAAAAAAAGCGGACAATTGTCCGCTTTTTTAATTTTTCTCTTTATCAACGATTTTTGATTTGCCCAGCCAGCTCATCATCTCCCTGAGCTTTGCCCCAACTTCTTCTATCTGATGCTCCTCTCCTCTTCTGGTCAAAGCTTCAAATGTTGGCCTGTTAGCTTTATTTTCCAGTATCCATTCTTTTGCAAACTGTCCGCTTTGAATCTCATTAAGAACTTCTTTCATATTGGCTTTAACCTCGGGGGAGATAACTCTTGGGCCTCTGGTCAAATCACCGTATTGTGCAGTATTGCTGATTGAATATCTCATATTGGTTATTCCACCCTCATAGAGCAGATCAACAATAAGTTTGACTTCATGCAAACACTCAAAATAAGCCATCTCCGGAGCATACCCTGCTTCAACTAATGTTTCAAATCCATATTGGATTAACTGGGATATGCCACCGCAAAGTACACTCTGCTCACCAAAAAGATCTGTTTCCGTTTCCTCTCTGAATGTTGTTTCCAGTACTCCCGCTCTTGCACCACCGATTGCTGCTGCATAGGATAATGCCACTTCACGGGAATCACCACTGCTGTCTCTTTCGATAGCTATAAGGCAGGGTACTCCGCCGCCTTTTTCGTATTCAGCTCTAACAAGGTGTCCCGGACCTTTTGGAGCAATCATTATGATATTTATATTATCAGGTGGCTTTATTTGTCCAAAGTGAATATTAAATCCATGTGCAAAAGCCAGGTATGCCCCATTTTTCATATTGCCGGCTACATATTCTCTGTAAATGTCTCCCTGATTCTCGTCAGGGGTAAGCATCATTATAACATCAGCCCATTTTGCAGCATCTGATATTTCCATTACTTTTAAACCGGCACTTTCAGCTTTTTTCCATGAAGGACTGTTTTTCCTGAGGGCTACTGCAACATCCACTCCGCTGTCTTTAAGATTATTGGAATGACCGTATCCCTGACTTCCGTATCCTATGATAGCTACTTTTTTCTTTTTAATAAGCTCTATACTTGCGTCTTTTTCGTAGTAAACCTTCATTTATTCCTCCTAAATTTGTTTTGTGTCCTGCTTTGTAAAATCAGTGGTGGCTTTGTTTCCTCTTCCTATAGCTACACTGCCTGTTCGTACAAGTTCTATTAAACCGTAAGGCTCAAGAACTTTTATGAAAGCCTGATTCTTGTCCTTTGTGCCGGTAATTTCTATTACCATAGATTCTCCTGTTAAGTCCACGACTTTTGCTCTAAATGTATTTACTATATTGAAAATATCTGACCTGTATTTGGGAAGTGCTTGCACTTTTATTAAAAACATTTCCCGTTCGATATGCTCAATCTGGGTTACATCCCGAACCTTCAGTGTGTTTATAAGTTTTCTCAGCTGTTTTATAATTTGTTCGACAATTTTGTCGTCACCTTTGGTTACTATAGTCATGATGGATACCTTCGGGTCGTTTGTAACGCCCACGGAAAGGCTTTCGATATTATAACCACGACCGCTGAAAAGCCCTGATATCCTGGATAATGCTCCCGGTTTATTTTCCACTAAAATAGAAATAATATGTCTCATATCATTTACCTCTTATCAAAAATCATTTCATTTAAAGCTGCTCCGGCGGGTATCATTGGAAAAACATTTTCTTCTCTGTCCACCGCAAAATCCATTACTACTGGCTTATCTTTTATCTGCATGGATTCTTTCAGTACGCTTTCCACTTCTTCTGGTTTGTCTGTCCTGAGTCCCACACATCCGTAAGATTCAGCAAGTTTTACAAAATCAGGCTGGCATTCCAGACAAGTGTATGAGTATCTGTTGTTAAAAAATAAGTGCTGCCACTGTCTTACCATACCAAGAAACTTATTGTTCAAAATTGCTATTTTTACGTTAAGCCTGTGTTGAATAGCGGTGCACAATTCCTGTATATTCATTAAAAAACTTCCGTCACCTGCAATATCAAAAACTTCTCTGTCAGGGTATGCTATTTTTGCTCCGATGGCAGCCGGAAATCCGAATCCCATAGTACCTAAGCCTCCTGAAGAGATAAATTGTCTTGGATGTTTAAATTTATAGAATTGTGCAGCCCACATTTGATTTTGTCCCACTTCCGTTGTTATTATTGCGTTACCGTTTGTTATTTCGCTGATTTTTTCCACAACAAACTGGGGTTTTATTACTTTTTCGGAATGTTTATAGGAAAAAGGCTTTTCTCTGTTCCATTCAGTTGTTTCCTGCAGCCATTTCCTTCTGCTTTCTTCATTTTTTTTCCATTTATAACTGTCAATATATTGAAATATCTGTCTCATAACTTTTCCACAATCACCTACGATGGGGACATCAATTGTAACGTTTTTACTTATGGATGAAGGGTCAATATCTATATGGGCAATTTTGGCGTTTGGGGCAAAACCGTCTATTTTGCCTGTTGATCTGTCAGAAAATCTTGTCCCTATGGATATAAGACAGTCCGTTTCTGTTATAGCTGTGTTGGAAGCGTAATTGCCATGCATACCCAGCCATCCCAAATAATTGGGGTGGTCGGTGGGTATAGCTCCGATTCCCATAAAAGTGGAAATGATTGGTATATGAAGTTTTTCCGAAAACTTTTTTATTTCTTCAGAAGCTTCACTTATAATTACTCCTCCACCGATATGTATGACAGGTTTTTTGGCATTTTCTATCACTTTTAGCAGTTTTTTTATTTGTAGCGGGTGCCCTTCGTAATTGGGGTGATAGCCGGGTAAATCAATTTTTGTGTCTGATTTTAATTTGGTTTTGGCAGCCATTACATCTTTTGGCAAATCTACAACCACCGGCCCTGGTCTTCCGGTTCGGGCAATGTAAAAAGCTTCTTTAATGGTTTGGGCGAGATTGTCAACATCTTGCACAAGGTATGAATGTTTTACAATGGGTCTTGTTATCCCTATTATATCCGCTTCCTGAAAAGCGTCACCACCTATCAAAACTGTGGGCACCTGACCGGTAAAAACAACCATAGGTACAGAATCCATATGTGCGTTGGTTATACCTGTTATGGTGTTTGTTGCCCCGGGGCCGCTTGTTGCAAAGCATACTCCTACCTTTCCACTGGCTCTTGCATAGCCGTCTGCAGCATGTGTGCCACCCTGCTCATGTCGGGGAAGAATGTGTCTCAAGTCAGCATCAAAAAGAGTATCGTAAATACCCAGCATAACTCCGCCAGGGTAACCGAAAATAACTTCAACATTTTCAGCTTTCAGGCTTTCTACTAAAATTTCTGCACCAGTTTTTATCATGACTATAACCTCTGATAATTATTTGTTAATTTGAAATATAGCGCCTTTTGAAGCGCTGCTTACATAAAGTGAATATTTAGCTAAATAACCTTTTGTTATTTTTGGAGATGGTTTTTTCCACACTGATTTTCGCTTATCGATTTCGGCACTGTCAACATCCAAATGTATTTTTCGTTCGGGTATATCTATGGATATTTTATCTCCGTTTTTAACATGGGCAATAATGCCGCCTTCAGCGGCTTCAGGTGATATGTGACCAATACAAGGTCCTCTTGTCCCACCTGAAAACCTTCCGTCTGTAATAAGTGCAACCTGTTTTAGCCCCATTCCGGAAATTGCTGCTGTTGGAGCGAGCATTTCTCTCATCCCCGGGCCTCCTTTGGGACCTTCATATCTTATTACCACTACGTTTCCGTTTTCTATTTCTCCGTTCATGATAGCTGACAGAGCGTCCTCTTCAGAGTTATAAACCTTTGCACTACCGGTGAATTTCAGCATTTCCCCATCAACTGCAGACTGTTTTACCACTGACCCGTCCGGGGCAATGTTGCCCTTCAGGACGGCGATACCTCCTTCTTCATGGTAAGGGTTTTCAATGTCTCTTATGATATCGTTATCCAGACAAAGGGCTGAATCAGCTATGGTATATAGTTTTTCTCCTGTAACAGTAATGTTGTCTTTCAGAAGGGTTTTTAGTTTGTTTAGTACTGCAGGGATGCCACCTGCATATTCCAGATCTTCCATGAAATATTCTCCGCCTGGTCTGAGGTTTGTAATGTGTGGTGTAATCCTGGACAGTTTGTCGAACAGTTTCAAATCCAGTTCCTTATCCGCTTCGTTAGCTATTGCAGGCAGGTGAAGTGCTGTGTTGGTGGATCCGCCAAGTGCCAAATCCACTGTTACTGCATTGTGGAAAGCTTTGTCATTAAGGATATCCCTCGGTTTAATATCCGATTTTACCAGTTCACATATTTGCGCACCTGAATCAAAAGCAATACGTTTTTTCTTTGCCTGACCAGCCAATGCCGTTCCGCAGCCGGGTAAACTCATACCCATAGCTTCAGTCAGGCATGCCATTGTATTGGCCGTGTATAGCCCTTGGCAGGAGCCCTGGGAAGGGCAGGAGCACATTTCCAGATTTTCCAGTTCCTGCTGGTCGATTTCACCATTTCTGTATTTTGCAATGGCTTCAAAGGTGTCCCGGACAAAAGATCTTCTTTGCATACGCCAGTTTCCGCTCACCATAGGTCCGGCTGTGACAAAAATTGATGGAATATTCAATCTGGCTGATGCCATAAGCATTCCCGGAGTAATTTTGTCACAGTTTGTCAGAAAGACAACCCCGTCAAGCCTGTGGGCTTCAACCACACATTCTATCATATCAGCAATAGCGTCACGGCTGGGTAATGAATAGTGCATTCCCTTGTGCCCCATTGCTATACCATCGCAAATACCAGGTACGGAGAAAATAAAACTTTGTCCTCCACCTGTGTGTACACCTTTTTCTATTGAGCGCTCCAAATCTCTCATCCCGGTGTGTCCGGGTATTAAATCGGTAAAGCTTGAACAGAGACCTATAAATGCCCTGTCCATGCTTGATTTAGGCACACCTGTGCCGTAAAGAAGAGAACGATGGGGCGCTCTTGAGTAATCTTTTTTTATTTCATCACTTCTCATATTCTAATTCTCCTGTTTAATTTTACTTAAAATTGTTTAGAAAAATAACACAGACTTTTATTTTTTTCAAGATTTATCATTTGGTGTCGGTCGAGCTGACAAAAAAACTGTCATTTCGATTCTCGCACTTAAAGCGTTAAGTGCGCGGGTCGAAATCTTTGATGCTGTTTGACAAAAAGTACCCTCTTTTTACCTCCCCCAAGTTTTAGTTCAATGTTCAACGTTCAATGTTCAACGTTCAATGTTCAATGTTCAATGTTCAATGTTCAACGTTCAATGTTCAATGTTCAACGTTCAATGTTCAATGTTCAACGTTCAATGTTCAACGTTCAATGTTCAATGTTCAATGTTCAACGTTCGCCGTTTATCAATTATATCTGTTCAGTTCAGTCCATTACTCCAGAAAATACCTCATTCTAAGATAGGAAAGTATAGGGCTTGATTCGCCTGCCCTGCTGAATGTAGCAAAATTCACACATCATTCCCTTTACATTTTCCAAACAATTCACTAATATAAATTTATGAACAGTAAAGTACATTTTATTGTATACAGAATTTTTGTGAATGTTGTGGGTGTTGGTTTGGCAGCAATGCTTTTTAAGCATATACATATAGATTCTTTTATTATCCTTATGGTGAGTGCTTTGCTGCTCACAGCTCTTAATGCTTTTGTGAAACCTGCTCTTGTTTTACTTACTTTGCCTTTGCAGTTGCTTTCTTTCGGGCTCTTTTATCTTGTGGTGAATGCTATTGTGCTGGAACTTACTTCTTTTTTTATTACCGGTTTTGTTGTGGACGGTTTTTGGACTGCAGTGGGAGGCAGTATTGTTATATCTATAATTAATATTTTATTTGATATTTTTTCCACCAACTCGGATATGAGGTATATTTATTGGATACGAAAGAGGTAAAAGAGGATCTGGACAGGCTGGAAAATCTTATCAAAATGATTAATTTTGACTATAATCAATATTTTGCGGGGAATAAGCAGTATCCACCGCTGGTTTATGAGCGAGAAGCCAATAAGTTGATTCGTAAATACAATATTACTCAACTCACAAATACAACACTTCGTTTCAGGTTTAATAATCTTGTTGCAAGGTATGTTACTTTTCGTGAAAAATGGAAGCGAAAGATGATGGAGTTTGAAGGGGTGAAAAAGGCGGTTCCGAAAAAAGTTATTGCTAATAAGAATAAACCGTTTTATCAGAAAGAACTTGATAAAATACCGGATAAATATGACAAAACAAAAGTTGTGGATTTAATAGAGTCTAAAATAGACAATTTTAAAAGTAAAGGTTACAATAATGTTGATGTTAATATTGAACTAAATGAGGGGAAAATAAAACTAAAGGTTAGGCCTAAGTAATGAAGAAAATTTACAAGTTGCAATTTTACCATCATAGCAAGGAAGTGTACACATTATATGCCGGCTCAGTTAGCCCATCATCTTTTTTGGGCCTTGTGGAGGTTTCTGACATTATGTTTATGGGTGAATCGGATATTTTGATTACGCCTAATGATGATAAAATAAAAAGTGAATTCAAAAATGTTGAAGTTACTTATATTCCCATCAATTCTATTATAAGGATTGATTATGTGCATGTGGATAAAGGAACACCGGTAATTAAGCTGTATGATAAAAATAGCTGATTGCATCTTTGTCTTTGGTGCGTTTTTTTAATGAAAATTTTTGATAGATATATTTTAACTCAGGTTTTTCCTGTTTTTATTTTAGGAAATGTTTTTTTTATTTTTTTGCTACTTTTGGATAAATTAGTGGCTTTGGCGGAACTTTTTTTTGCGAAAAATGTACCTATCTTTCTTATAATACAGACAATTATATACTATTTACCTTCTTTTTTAGCTATAACCATTCCTACTGCCACTTTGCTCAGTGTTCTTATTGTTTTTTCTAGAATGTCGGTTGACTCTGAGCTCATTGTTGCAAGATCATCGGGGGCAGGGTTAAAGCAGATATTATACCCGGTTGCTCTTCTTGGTATTTTTGCTACAGCATTAGCTCTTTTGATGACGTTGCTACTGATGCCTATGGGAAATAAAATGGCTATTGATAATTTGAAAAGAATTTCCAAAACAGTTTCCATTAATGATATGAAGGAGAATCAGCTGTACGATGATATACCGGGCGTATTAATTTTTGTCCGAAAAATTTTGGGTGAGAATACCTTTGGACAAATGACGGTTATTGATAAAAACCAGGGTCTTATTATATCATCCCGGGAAGGTAAAATCCTCACAACAGATAAAAGTGAAATTGCTTTTGTCTTTAAAGATGGTACTTTGATGAGGAAATCCGACGAGTCTTACTCCAAAATTGCTTTTAATTCTTTTAAAGTAAGAATACCTGTCCCTGTTGATGAAAAATTTCAAATACAAGGTGAACGTTTCATGTATCCCGGACAGCTTGTTAAAAATTTTGATAAAAAGCTGTATAAATTCGAGTTTTCCAAACGCTTTGCTATAGCTTTTGCTGCTTTTATTATGGCTGTTCTTGGAATGGCTTTCGGATCATTTTTCCACAGAGCCGGTAAATCTTTGGGTGTTTTTTTCTCTTTGGTAGTTGTTTTCTTCTATAATATTATACTGATTTTTTCTGAAAATATGATTAATTATATCAATCCTTTTTTGGCAGCGTGGCTTTCTAATATTTTATTCGCTGGAGTGGCTGTATTTGTGTTAAAGAAGGTGTTTAGGTGATTTTCAGCAGGTATATTATCAGGCTTTTCCTGGGAAAGCTTTTGACCGCACAACTTTTCATATTGGTTATATATACCACTTTTCTGATTTTACAGCATATGGAATATATGACAGAATATGGCAGCAGTGTTTTGCAGATTTTTATTTTTGATGTAATGAAAGCGCCTTTCTCCATATATCAGACAATGCCTATAGCGGTTATTGCAGCTACGATATTCACCATTCTGACTTTGGTTAAAAATCAGGAGATACTTGCATATGTTAGCCTTGGTGGAAAAATCAGAAGTATAGCGTTTATATTTTTGGCTACAGGTTTTGCTATTGCATTGGTGTTGTTTTTAATAGGAGAGTATGTATATCCAAAAATCGAATACAGCCGAGATAAATATAAGGTCGAAAATATTAAAGGAGGCAATTACAACCCTATTAATAAATTATCCGATTTATGGGTAAAAGAAGCAAATGACAGATTTATAAATGTAGCTGTAGCTGATCCTGTGGACAAAATCCTGGTGAATGTAGTGGAATATTATTACAATAAAGAGGGTGGTATATATAAAATTGTCAGTTTTGACAGAGGTGTTTACAATAAAGCAAAATGGGTTTTAGAAAATTATAAAGAATTTGATACCAGTAAAATCCCTAAATTAATTAACGAAGTTGATAAAAAAAGAATAAATAGTGAAACCTATGATAATATTGTATCCATCATTGAAACAAATCCGAAACTGCTTTCTGTCAAAGAGCTTGACCGGATTATTAAAGTTTATGAATCAAAGGGTCTTAATTCGGATAAGTACAAGCTGTTGTTTTATAAAAAATTTGCCCATCCGCTAAGTATAGTCGTACTTATTCTCTTGATTGTCCCCTTGACTATAAGTTTTTCAAGACATTACTCATATATTGCTCTTGCTGCCAGGGCAATGTTTGTGGGTTTTGGTTTCTGGCTCTTTGTTGCATCGGGTGAATCAATGGGAAAAGCCGGTATTCTGTCTCCGTTTTTTGCGAATTTTTTACCACATTTTGTGTTTGCCGTTTTGGCTGTTATTTTCTTTTACAGAAAGGAAAAAGGCTCTGATTAAGTTTTATTTAAAAAAATCTGATTTGACTTTACATTGAAAATGCAATAGTTGTTGAAAAAAATTACGTGGAGGACTGTTATGAGAAAAATTGCAGTATTGCCCGGTGACGGTATCGGACCTGAAGTAATGGAGCATACAATAACTGTTTTGGATAGTATCGCTGAAAAATATGACGTGAAATTTGAATACAACTTTGCTGATGTGGGTGGGATTGCTATTGATAAGTTTTCCACACCTTTGCCTGAGAATACTTTGGCAGTTTGTGAAAATGCTGATGCTATATTATTTGGTTCTGTTGGTGGTCCTAAATGGGAAAATCTGCCTCCGGAAAAGCAACCGGAAAGAGGTGCGCTTCTTCCTTTGCGAAAACATTTTGAATTATTTGCCAATTTGCGCCCTATTAAAGTTTTTGATTCACTCAGTGAAGCATGTTCTCTGAAAAAAGAATTTTTTTCTGATGGGATAGATATTGTGATTTTCAGGGAATTGACAGGGGGGATATATTTCGGGGAGCCTAAGTATGTGTCTGAAGACGGGGAATATGCTGTTGATACTATGAGATATTCTAAAAAGGAAGTGGAAAGAATAGCCAGACTGGCTTTTGAAGCTGCCGCAATACGTGCAAAAAAGGTAATGAGTGTTGACAAGGCTAATGTCCTGATGAGCAGTGTTTTATGGAGAGATACGGTTAATAATTTACAGAAAAAAGAATTTCCTGATATTGAGCTAAGCCATATGTATGTGGATAATGCAGCTATGCAGCTTGTAAGGAATCCTTCGCAGTTTGATGTTATTTTAACGGGCAATATGTTTGGTGATATATTAAGTGATGAAGCAGCAATGTTAACAGGCTCACTTGGTATGCTTCCTTCTGCGTCACTTAATGCTGACGGTTTTGGCCTGTATGAGCCTATAGGGGGTACTGCACCTGATATTGCCGGGAAAGGACTTGCTAACCCTACAGCCCAAATGTTGTCAGCTTCTCTTATGCTAAGATATTCCTTTGGTATGGATGATGCTGCCAAAGAAATTGAAAATTCTATAGAAAAAACACTGGAAAAAGGTTACAGAACCGGGGATATTTTTTACGGTAAAGAGTGTGAAAAAAAGGTTAGTACTGCAGAATTTGCAGAAGTTGTACTTTCTTATATAAAATAAGGCGGAAATAACCGCCTTATTTTTCAACTATTTTTTGTCTTTATCGTCATCGTTTAAGTTTTTTGTGAAAAGTTTGAACATTTCAATAGGAACAGGGAAAACAATTGTTGAATTTTTTTCATTACCTATTTCGTTAAGTGTCTGCAGGTATCTAAGCTGAATAGTTATGGGGTTAGCTGACATTATGTCACTTGCTTCGGCAAGTTTTGTGGAAGCTTCCAATTCACCTTTTGCGCTGATAACTTTAGACCTTCTGATTCTTTCAGTTTCAGCCTGTTTTGACATAGCCCTTTGCATTTCATTGGGCAGATCTATGTGTTTAATTTCCACTGCACTAACTTTTACTCCCCACGGGTCTGTTTGTGCATCAATTACAGACTGAAGATCACTGTTTATTTTATCTCTGTTGGAAAGTAAGTCATCCAGTTCAAACTGACCAATGATACTTCTCAGGGTAGTTTGACAGAGCTGGGAAGTGGCATAAAAATAATCTTCAACCTCCAGTATTGCCTTATCAGGATGCACCACTCTGAAATAAACAACAGCATTAACTTTTACGGAAACGTTGTCCTTTGTGATTACGTCCTGAGGGGGAACATCCATTACCACTGTCCTTAAATTTACTTTAACAAGTTTTTCAATGAAAGGTATAAGTATGATAAGCCCAGGTCCCCTGACTGCCACATATCTTCCGAGACGAAAAACCACGCCCCGCTCATATTCTTTGAGTATCTTTAATATGTTAACAAGTAGTGAGATTATCAGTAATATTACTATTGTTAACGCTGTTGTGGCATTAAACATGTTGACCTCCATACTAATATTTTGTAATATCTTTTTCTTAACACCCGGAATACTTTTCCTCGTGTTAGTCATAATTTATTATAACTTAATAAAAATAATAAATAAAGGTGTTTTGATGATTTACAGTATGACAGGTTTTGGCAAAAATATACTCACCAATGATTACTGTACGGTGAAAACGGAAATAAAAAGTGTTAACAGCAAGTTTTTGGATGTTCGTTTTCGATTGCCTCGAGGTTTCAATTTTCTGGAAATTGAACTTATGAAAATTTTCAAGAAAAGCATTATCAGGGGCAAGGTTGATGTCAATGTTGAAGTACAGTTTAAAAAGGCAGTAAAAATTCCCAAAATTAATCACGATACACTGAATTTGTACCTGGCGGTATTAAGGGAAATACAGATGGAAAGTGAAGTTCTTGATGATATAAGGATTGATCATTTGATTCACTTTGAGGATATACTGGAATTCAGTGCTGATACTGAAGCAGAAGAGAAAATAGGTACCCAAATTGTGGATTCAGTGAAGAAAGCTGTTGATGAGCTGATTCTGATGAGGGGAAATGAAGGTGAAAATCTGTATAAAGATTTAATATTACGGATAGAAAATTTGGAATCCGGACTGAAACATATCAATGACGTTAAGGATAAAGTTTTTGACTATTGGTATGAGAAGTTCAGAAAAAGAATGGAAAGTCTGGATGTTGATTTTGATAAAGACAGGATTACCCAGGAAGCAGGATTCTATGCTGAAAAATCTGACATAACGGAGGAAGTGGTAAGGATAGATTCTCATTTGAAATTGTTTAGAAAGACTTTGGAAGAAGAAAACTCTAACGGCAAAAAACTAGATTTCATTTCCCAGGAACTCCACAGAGAGTATAACACTATTGGTTCAAAAAGTAATTTTTCCGAAATAACTGATTATGTTATTAGTGCTAAAACTGAGATAGATAAAATCAGAGAGCAGGTACAGAATATTGTCTGAACAGTGCAGCCGTGAATTAAAAAAAGGGAAACTTTTTATTGTCAGTGCTCCCAGCGGAGCAGGCAAAACCAGTTTATGTAATAAACTGTTAAGTAAATATGAAAACTTAAAGTATTCCATATCTTATACCACAAGAAGCCCAAGGGACAGGGAAAAAGACGGCAAGGATTATTTTTTTGTTAATGAATCTGTTTTTGAGTCGATGATTAAAAATGATGAGTTTATCGAGTGGGCGATAGTGCATGAAAATTATTACGGTACTGCGAAAAACTTTATTTTTAACAACCTGAGGAATGGTTATGATATTATTCTGGATATAGATCCCCAGGGTGCCAGAATATTACGCAATAAACTGGGGTTTGGCGTATATGTTTTTATTATTGCTCCTAGTATCAGAGAGTTGAAAATCAGATTAAAGAGAAGAAGAAGTGAAACAGAAGAAAAAATGGATAAGCGCTTGAAAAATGCGTTAAAGGAAGTACAATATTACAGAGATTATGATTATATAATTGTGAACAAAGATTATGATAAAGCTTTTAAAGAGCTTGAGAGTATATTCATTTCTGAGCATCTTCGGACTGAAGATATAGATGATATAAAAAATATAATGGATCTGGAGGTTTAAATGCCGTTACTTGATATTGAAAAGGGTGTGAAAAAAAGTGAAATAAAGAGTAGATTCAGGCTTGTTCATATAGCAGGAATGAGATCCAGGGAGTTACTGAATCCGAAAGAGGATACTTTGGAGTGTCAGGAAAGCAGGTATATGAAATATACAACAAAAGCTCTCTCGGAGCTTATTAATGGCAAAATAGATTTTGAGATATTGCCTGAAGACGAGGAAACTTCAGAGAATGAGTAACATTTTGGTGGGGGTGACAGGAGGAATTGCCTGTTACAAAATCCCTACTTTGTGCAGAAGACTGAGGGATAAAGGGCATGATGTTAAAGTCATAATGACTGAATCTGCCTCTAAATTTGTTACCCCACTTACATTTGAATCTGTTACTCATAATATGGTTTATATTGATGATTTCAAAGAAAATGAAGAACCGGATAATATATATCATATAGATTTAGTGAAATGGGCAGATGTTTTTGTTATTGCTCCGGCTACAGCAAATACAATAGCCAAAATAGCAACCGGCATTGCAGATAATCTGCTTACATCTGCCGTACTTGCAAAGCCTGCAGAAAAGCCTCTTATTATTGTTCCCTCTATGAACAGTATTATGTATGAGAGCATTCAGAACAAAAAGAATCTGTATAGGTTATCAAATGAGTACGGTTATAATATTGTAGATCCCGTTGTGGGTAATTTGGCTTGCCAGGATGTGGGAGTGGGCAAACTTCCTGAGCCTGAATTTCTTGCTGATACTGTCCATGAAAAAATCATTTCTGCCGGAGACTACAAAGATATTAATTTCCTTGTGACAGCAGGAGCTACAAAGGAATTTATTGATCCGGTACGCTATATTACAAACCGGTCAAGCGGTAAAATGGGCTTGGCTTTTTGTGATATAATTAAAAGAAAGTCAGGTACCTTAAAGCTGATATGTTCTGACAGTATAAAAACAGATTATAATGCAGTTTTTGTGTGCAGTGCAGAAGAGCTGTTTGAAAAAGTAAAAGCATATGTGGAAAATACCGATATTTTGATTATGACTGCAGCTGTTGCTGATTATAGAGCTGCAAAATATAGCGATAACAAGATAAAAAAGAGTGACTCCAATATATTTCTGGAGCTCACTAAAAACCCGGATATTTTGAAAGAGCTGACATCATACAAAAGAAAACAGCAGGTATTTGTGGGATTCGCCGCTGAAAGTGAAAATCTACAAAAGAATGCTATGAAAAAGCTTATGGAAAAGAAACTTGATATGATAGTTGCAAATGATATATCCCGGAGGGATATAGGTTTTGATTCTTCTGAAAATGAGGTTACTGTTTTTTTTGCTGACGGTCGCGTTATCAATATTGATAAAGCGAGTAAACAAAAAATAGCTGAAATAATTTTAGAGTACGCCGTGGAAATATACAGAAATAAGAAAAAGATTTCTTAGTTATGAATCTGTTAAAAGATGTTTACGGAGTGGAATATATTCTGAAAAAACAGGGTTCAATGACGGGCGTAAAAGACTCCGGGGGCAGCGAATACGTGAGTGTGTCAGGACATAAAGATATTAATTTATTATTGAAAGAAACGGAACAATGCTTGCGGTGTATTTTATGTAAAACCAGATCAAATGTGGTTTTTGGTGAAGGCAATGATGCTGCCGATCTTATGTTTGTAGGTGAGGGACCGGGAGCGGAAGAGGACAGGCAGGGGCGCCCTTTTGTGGGCAGGGCAGGCCAGCTTCTTACAAAAATGATTAATGCAATGAATCTGGAAAGAAAAGATGTGTATATTGCAAATATTGTAAAATGTAGACCCCCTGAGAACAGGAACCCTTTTAAAGAAGAAATAGCTAAATGTATAGGATATCTTTATTCTCAAATAGATATTGTTAATCCAAAAGTAATTGTGTGCCTGGGGAGTGTTGCGGCTCAGGCTTTGCTGCAAACCGATAAGCCTATTTCAAGATTAAGAGGAACTTTTGTTGATTTAAACGGTATTAACGTTATGCCTACTTTTCATCCCGCTTATCTCCTTCGCAATCCCAAAATGAAAAGACCTGCTTGGGAAGATTTACAGGCAGTGATGAAAATTCTTAATTTATAAAATCAAGTTGTTTTTTGTATTTTGGCTGGGTATAATTAGTAAAAATGCATTTTAAAATGCATAAATGCTGGAGGACTTATGAAAAAGTTTATATTCTTCATATTAATGTTAGCTTTATTTGCTTTTTTAGTATCTTGTGCAGCACCGAAAGTAGATCCTATCTCTATGCAGATTATGCCTGAGGATCAGCAACATGTTGCTATTCCCGAGGTTTGCAAAAACCAGTACAGGAGTAAAACTTTACGGGTGGCTGTTGTACCATTTATTAACAATACCACCTATGGCGATATGACTGCTCGGAACACTCAGGAGCAGGGGCAGGCGTCTCGGAAACATAAAGAAGCAGCTGTAGCTGGAGTCGTTGTGGGACCCGGAGCTGCCGGTGTGGGCTATGCTGGAGCCAGTCAGACGGATGTCAAGTATTCAAAGGATGTAAATACATTTATGCGCCAGATAGCTCCAAGAATAGGTGAGTTTGCCCAATCCGCGGTTGAAGATACTATTGTAAATATTGGAGGCGTGGAGGTATTTTCCCGCTCGCAAATGCAAAGTGTACTGAACGAACAGAATTTTCAGATGAACCTGGCTGACCAGAATACAATTGTGCAGTTCGGAAAACTTGCCGGCGTTGATTATATAATAGCTGGCAGTGTAGATAATATAAATGCTAAGTATGTACCCAAAACAGAATCCAATGACACGGGTAATGTTTTTTTAAATCTTACTCAGTCACTGGCTAAGTCCATGACTGAAGGCTGGAATATTACTACGCAGATGACTGTTCAGCTTATTGATGTTTCTACGGGGCAGGTACTTGTGTCTAAGAAAGTAGAAGGAAGGGAGCTGGGGGGCACGCAGCCTGGTTTTAATCCTGAGTTGGTTATTACTGGCGCTAAAAAAGCCATGAGTGAATCCATTGCCGATATAAAACCGGTATTTTCAGAGAGATTTGCAGCCAAAGCCTATATCAATCAACTTCGGGGTGGTAAATCTGCTGCATTTGTATCAATGGGTAGAGCTGACGGTATAAAGCCGGGGGATAAAATTGAAGCTTATCAGTTTATGGAGATTCAGGACTTTATGACGGGTAAGGTACAATGCTCAAAATCTAAAATTCCTGTTGAGTTGATTGTTTCAAATCAGGTTGAACAGGATAGTAGCTGGGTGATAATTAAAGGAGATGATGCAGCGAAAGCCAGGGTGAAAGTGGGTACACTTGTAAAAAGAGCTCCACTTAAAGGTCAAAGTTTTCTAAATAAACTGTACTGATTAGTGGATTTTAACAGAAGGGGTATTTTTATGAGGCAAATTTTTATTATTCTAATAATGATATTGACAATTCCATTTTACTCTTATGCCAAAACCGTTACTGCTGTGGGAGAGGCTGAAATAAAACAAGGCGATATCCCCTCTGCAAAAACTCAGGCTATTGCCAGGGCAAAATGGGCAGCATTGGAAAAAGCTTCCGGTGTTACCGTGAAAGCGGAAACTATTGTTCAAAATGCAAAACTTGTGGATGAAGCTATAAAAACGGAAGTTAAAGGTGTTGTGGATAAATATAGTATTGTAGATGAAGGTAAGGACGGCGATGTTTACTGGGTTCAGATTAAGGCTGATATTGTCCCTGAAGAAGCTAAGAAAGCTTTTGATTTTTTAGCTAAAAATACAAAAGTGGCAGTAATGCTTCCTGTTGTTTTCCCTAATGGTGAAGTGAGGGAATCCAATCCTTTGTCTGAGCATGTCATTAATGAATTGGTTGGGGAAAAGCTGGAAGTGGTTGATCTTGCAGCAAGTGGATCGAATATATCTGTGAAACAGCTGGAACATGCCATGGATAACAACAATTTTATGGAACTCAGAAATATTGCGAACAGTTTTCTGTCCGGAGTTATTCTTGTGGGTAAGGTTGATACAACAGCAACGGCCAAATCGGGAAAAGATGTGGGCTACGGTGTTACGCTTCCGTTTAATATCGTTACCGGGAGACTTACTTACAGACTTATCGGTGATAAAAACGGGCAGAAACTTGTACTTGCCAGCGGTTATGTATCCGCAAGAGGGCAGGGACCTACGGTGGAAGACGCCACTTATCGTATGATGGAAAATCTAAGAACTAATGTTTCCAATCAACTTATTTCTTTGGTAGTGGAAAAAATAAAAGGTGCAAACAGCAGGACTATTGATGTTGTTTTGGCCGGTAATAGTGAAATAGACAGGTTACTGGACTTAAAAAATGACCTCAATTTTATAAGCTGGGTTTTAAGTGTCGAAGATAAGTCCACGGATACCCTTGTTGTCAGATATCCTGAAAAATCCCTTTATCTGGCTGCCGCTTTGGAAAATTCAGGCAAATATGAAATCAGAAACCTAGAAGAATATAGAATTGTGCTCAGAACCCGTTAATTTAAAGCCGTCTGAAAAGGCGGCTTTTTTAGTTTTTGGCTGTTGTCTTACGGAAACTAGCATACAGAATAAATTATTGTAAAAAAGTATTTTTATCTGAATAATGGTATGACGCCGGATAGGTTTAACCTTGAAACTTAACTTTTCCATATGTATACTTGTTAGTAGAATAAATATGGAGGTGCTGTTATGCCTAAAATAGGTGTGATTTTGAGTGGATGTGGAGTATTTGACGGAACTGAGGTAACTGAAGCTGTGATGACTATGTATTTTTTGGAAAAAAAAGGTGCTGATATTGTGTATATGGCTCCGGATATTCAGCAATACCATGTGGTTAATCATCTGAATGGGGAGCTTTCCGAAGGTGGTGGCCGCAATGTTTTGGAAGAGGCTGCCAGAATAGTCAGGGGGAATATTAAGAATATGAAAGACATTAATATTGATGAGTTGGATGCGCTCGTTATCCCAGGCGGTTTCGGTGCTGCCAAAAACCTGACCTCTTATGCTATTGACGGGAATAACTGCAAAGTAAACCAGGATGTAAAGGATGCTGTGAAGAAAATTATAGAAGCGAAAAAACCCCTTGCTGCAATCTGTATAGCACCTGTGCTTGTTGCAAAAGCTCTGGAAGGCACTGGAATTAAATCAAAACTAACGATTGGTAATGACGAAAAAGTCGCCGGTTCAATCAAATCTTTTGGAGCAACGCACGTAGAATGTCCTGTTAAGGAAGCGGTAGTGGATGAAAAAAATAAAATAGTTACCACTCCGGCTTTCATGCTTGGACAGAATACCTTAGAAGTAGCTGCAGGTATTGAAGATACAATCGAAAAACTGTACAAATTTTTAAAATAATCTTGAAGCAAGAGGGAGATTATTCCCTCTTGCTTTTAATTGGTTGGTATTGTTTTCGTTAATATGTGAGGTTGGTTAAAAATGCTGTTTGCTACTGTTTTGATATCTTTTATTGTTACAGATTCGATTTTTTCAGTGTATTCCAGGTAATAGTCTTCGATACCAAGGGTATATGCCATGCCGATATCATTTGCTTCGGATGATGTTTTTTCCCTTTGAAATACCGTCTGAGCTTTGAGACGTTTTTTTGCTCTTTCTACAGATTTTTCAGAGATGTTCCCCTCTGTTATATCTTGTATAATTTTTTCTATTTCTTCCAAAGGCTTCCGGTTTTTTTCAAACTGTCTTGTGTAAAAGAATGTAAAGCTTCCGCCCTTTTTTAATCCCATATAACCACCAAATACCATATTTACAAGCGGTTTCTCTATATTTTTTAATTTTTCATTAAGCAGAGAGTATTCTCCACCTGAGAGTATTTCGGTCAAAACTTCCAACGCGTATCTGTCTTTTTCAGTGATTGGAGGAGCTCTGAATACCAGTGCTGTGTATTCCTGAGAAATATCTTTTTTGAATACTTTCTCAACATTGCTTAATTTTGTTGGTTTGCCGAAATCTTTATTTATTACTTGTGAATTCTTTGTTTTATTGAAATATTGTAAAGCCAGCTTTTTTGCTTTATCAAATCCCAAATCGCCAACTACCACCAATGTCATATTTTCCGGATGGTAAAATCCTGAATAGTATTTAAGCAAGGTCTTTTTGTCAAATGAGTTTACATTGTCAACCGTACCGATTATTTCCCTTTCATAAGGTGTATTTTCAAAAAGCTGCTCAGATATATAAACCCACATATCATGAGTGGGGCTGTCATGTTTTCTCATTATTTCCTGGATGACAACAGGCTTTTCTTTCTCGATTTCCTTTTCCGGGAATGTTGCTTCAAAAACCATTTCGCTTATGACATGAAAAGCGATTTCAGCATTAAAAGTGGGTATCGTAATGTAATAAAATGTGTAATCTTTGCTTGTTGCGGCATTCATCTGCCCGCCTTTGGATTCCACCAGCGTATCTATTTCGTCAGGGGCAAAAGATTTTGTCCCTTTAAAAACCATATGCTCGAGGAAATGGGATATACCGTTGTTATCTTTATTCTCATTTATTGAGCCCGTTTTCATCCACAGCTGGACTGAAGTTACTTTTTTATCAGGTGTGTGTTTATATACAAGTTTTACCCCATTATCCAGGTTGTATGTTTCCAGAGCAAACAATGATCCCTCCCACATTATCAAAATAGTAAAAAGTATTAATAGTTTCTTCACGTTAACCTCTTAAAGTCAATATTTGTTTATAATGTCAAACAAACTGTCTATTATTACATTAAAAGGGACAAGGCTTTGTACTTCACCATTTTCTATAGACTCCAAAAAGTTTTTATAGTTCATAAAAAATACTGACTCATTTTTCATTAAATCTTCAAACCATGTAAAAGAATTAATTGTAGTCTTTTTAGCCAAATGTTTTTGAAGGTTTTTTGATCTCTTTAGTAAATTTTCCCTGTTAATACTGTCCCATGAAGTTTTCAGTGGTATGTTTTTTATCCCTGTCGAAATAGTATGTAGGGAAAGTTCTTCTCCTATGACAAAATAATTTTCAATAGCATTTTTATAGTCAAGCTTGTTGGTTACTGAAATTTCGAAAAGATCAAAAACCGGTTTTATATATCTTATATTACAAAGAGACTCTGCAATCTCCTGTGTACAGTTATTTTTCATTAAATCTTCTTTTATTTTGTTAAAATTGTTTTTTAAATGGCCTGTAAGATTTTTAGGTATTAAATCTTTTATTTCTGTAAATTTGTCCGGGTATTCAGTTATCATTTTGTAGTTTTTGTCATTAAGAAGCCATTCAAGCGCAACTTTCAGGGTTTTTTCCACTTCGGTGAGCATATAGTACTGTATTGAGGTGTTAATTTTGTAGTCCATCACTCTTATTTTTTTTCTCAGACCATCTGTCTCCATCAGATTATCGGCAAAAATGTATCTTTTCATCAGTTTGTTAAAGTCTGCACCCGTATTATTATGTATCATAGGAAAAAGGGTGGTACCTGCCTGGTTTACAGATTTATTGACAAGCATGGTGGCGGCAATTTCATTTTTCAGCCTGTGCTCATTGAGATATTTTTCGTATTTTTGTAAGATTGTTTTTGGGAAATAGTTAAGATAAAGCTGTTGCATGAGATCGTCATCCAGATTAACATTTTCCACAATTTCATCATAGAGAAGTATTTTTACATAGGACATCAGTACAGCCAGCTCCGGCCGGGTGGCAGCCCTTTTTTCTTTAATAAAGTTTATATTTTCTATATCAAATTTTAAAAGACCTATATCTTTCAGATACTTAGCTGTAGCCTCAAAGGGTATGAAATTTTCCTGATTTCGCAGTAAATCACAGGATATTGTTTCAGATTGTTCATAATTGTCCTGTAACACCAAATCGGTAACTTCATCTGTCAGCTTATGTATAAGGCTATCCCGCTCCTGCTGTGATTTTAACACTTTGTTTTTTAGGAGAATGTCGAGAAAAATTTTCAGGTTGACTTCATGATCCGACATATCCACGCCGCCGGAATTGTCTATGGCATCTGTGTTTATCAATCCTCCGTTTAATGCAAACTCAATTCTGGCTTTTTGGGTTAAGCCAAGATTGCCACCTTCCCCCACAACTTTACTGTTCAGTTCAGAGGCATTTATTCTAACATTGTCGTTGGCTTTATCCCCAACATCTTCATTGGATTCGCTAGTACTTTTTACATATGTTCCAATGCCTCCGCTCCACAAGAGTTCCACCGGTGCTTTTAATATTTCCCTTATTAATTCTTCTCCGGTGAGAGTATTTGCCGAAATATTTAACTGTTTTTTCATCTGAGGGGTAATTTTTATCCGTTTGGCGGATCTGTCGAACACTCCTCCACCTTCTGATATTAAACTTTCATTATAATCTTTCCATGTGGATTTTGGTAATTTAAATAATCTTTCACGTTCAATGAAACTTATTTCCGGATCAGGCTCAGGATCCACAAAAATGTGCATATGGTTAAATGCTCCCAATAGTTTTATTTTTCTTGATAAAAGCATACCGTTTCCAAATACATCACCACTCATGTCACCGATGCCTGCAACTGTAAAAACTTCTTCTGATATATTCTTGCCCAGTTCTCTGAAATGTCTCTTTACAGACTCCCATGCTCCTCTGGCGGTTATACCAACCTTTTTGTGATCATATCCTGCGCTGCCGCCGGAAGCGAAAGCGTCTCCCAGCCAGAACTTGTATTCTTTGGAGACGGAATTGGCTATATCGCTGAATGTTGCTGTTCCTTTGTCTGCTGCGACTACAAGATATGGATCTTTTTCATCGTAGATTACTGTATTTTCAGGTTGAATAATGTCTTTGCCGGAGTAGTTGTCGGTGATATCCAGGAGTCCTCTTATGAAATTTTTGTACTGTTCTATTACAAAATTTCTGTCCTGATCTATATCTGCGAAACGTTTTTTTACAATAAAGCCGCCCTTGGAGCCCACAGGAACGATGATAGTGTTTTTTACCATCTGTGTTTTTAACAGTCCGAGTATTTCCGTCCTGAAGTCATCAAATCTGTCGCTGAATCTCAGTCCCCCACGTGCAACTTTACCGCCTCTGAGGTGGACACCTTCAACATGAGGCCCGTGGACATAAATTTCAAACATGGGTTTTGGATCCGGCAGTATATCCAGCTCATAGCTTTTAATTTTAAATGATATATAGTTTTTGGTAGGTGTCTGATAGTAATTGGTCCTTGTCATAGCATTTATTGTTTCCATTAGGTGTCTTAATATCGTATCTTCGAGTACGGAAGATATGGATTCAATTTCCTCCATCAGTTTTTTCTGAATTTTTTCTGTCTCCCTTTTGTCATAGCAAGGATTGAATTTTAAATCAAAAAGATTTACAAAATGTTCCGCGATTTTTGGATTGTTTAGCAATGCATTGTTAATTGACTGTTTACTGAATGTGTAGTTAATTTGCTCCACATAATTTCTGATGGCCCTTAAAATGTCTATCTCCCTGTAATCCAGGCCGATTTGTATTAACAGATTGTTGAGTTTGTCATTTTCAATTTTTTCCAAAACTGCAGCGGTGAGCATATCAGGAAGCTTTGTACTGTATTCTTTAGCGAATTTCTGAATATTTTCGATATCTGCAAGATAAATATTGCTTATGTAATAGGACTTGTTTTGTGTGGAAAGGTGGTATATTTCCTGCTCATGAACTTTTAGTCCGATATTGTTGATTATCGGCATTATATCAGTGAGAAGTATCTTTTCTTCCGAGTATATTTTCAGCACAATTTTGTCTTTTTCGTGGTATACGGCAGATCTGAGCTGATCAAACTTAACAAGGTTGGAAGTATCAAATGCTCCTTCTTTAGGGCTGAGCTTTGTCCGGTAATTTTCAGAGAAGGTGTTTACAAAAGTATGGTATATCTGATCTGTCATCAGACCGGAGTACCTTATTGAAAGCAATTCGTATAATTCGTCATTCCAGTCACGTAAAATTTCCTGAACAACACCTTTGAGATCATTGTCTTTTATTGTATCCAGAATTTTCAGATCTTTCAGATAGAGGTGAAAGTGTATAAAATGATACCCATGCTCATCACTTCTGTATGTACTGTCCAGTACATTTGCGTTTAACAGTTTTGTGAACTGTTTTTTCAGATCATTAATCAGTTCATTGGAAAATTTTTCAGAAGGAATAGCCAGTAGCATATAAAAATTCTTCAATGGCCTGAAATTTTTCCAGTAAAGCCTTATTTGGTTTTTACCCTGGAGGGAAAGTACTGTTTCAAGTATTTCTATTAGTGTTTCTTTGTCGAAATTGAATATTTCTGTTTTTGGAAAATAGTTTACGATATCTCTTATCCACTTGAAGTCGTGGGATCCCTGGACAAATTTGAAATAGTTGAATACATCAGCTATTGTTTTCCTCAGCAGGCTGATTTTATAGGGGGGTGTATTTATTGCTTCTTTTGAAAAAACACCTATAAGCGTTATTACAGAGCAGGAGTTGTCGTTGAAGTCAGTAATCATGACTCTGTCATAGTTTATACGTTTTTTAACTTTTGATTTATGAACGGATTTGTCCACAATAACGGGATAATTATTTATGTAGTGTAGTTTATCTGTTTGTATGGCTTTTATAATGGAGGGGATAAGGGATAATGTTCTGTTAAGTTTATAAACACCAAATTGTTCCAAATCATACTTGCCGGTTTTCAAATCAATATCTTTAAGAATACGTACACCCTGAAGTATAAAGTTATCGTTCATGAGCCAGTCCAGAAACTCAGAAACTTCCGGTGAGATGTTTTTATACGTTTCCGAAATATTTTTTACCAGATCGTTCATATCAGGAAAATCATCAACAGTAAGTATAACTTCATTGTAAATGGATTTAATTTCCTTTTGGATTTTGTCAAATTCAGATTCTTCGACATTTTCCAAAAATACAACAACAAAAGATTCATTTTTTGACCCCAGCTCAGCTTCTTTTAAACTTGTTATTTCCCCTTTGACATTACGTTTTACACTGTAAATGGGGTGGAGAATAAATTGTTGATTGATGCCGGCTTCAAAAAAATATTCTCTTATACTGTCAAGTAAAAATGGCCTGTCGTCTGTGCACAGCGTTATCAGAGAAAAGTTGCCAATAAAAAAAGAAGAACTGAAAGGTGTTGTGTGGTCCATAAAGAATTTTTTCTTTTTTCTTTCATTAAATTTTTGAAACAGAAATTTGACGAATTCGTATAAATCCTGATTGGTAAGAATTTCCAGAAAATTCAGAGGAAGCTGCCTTATAAATATCTCAGAAAAAACGTAAAACGGGGGATTATTTTTTTCACAGTCTCCAAAAACCTCTTTGTGCCTTTTATTGATTGTATCTATATTTTTTCGTTCTCTTATTTCGTTACCTGTTAAAAAAGAAATGTTAAACATAACGCCTCCTGTGAATGTTTGTACTTTAGAAGCTTATTTGGCTACAAATTAGAAAAGCTTCATATATCTACGTTGTAATACATAAAATTTTGTTTGACAACGATAAGTTTTTGGTGTCCTCCAAATTTTTGCATGTTCTATTGTGTAAAACACATTCAACCACTGATATACAGGCTAACTTGTTGTAAAAAACAAATTTTTTATAATTATAAGTGGCGTTAATAGGTTTCGGAAATCATTTAATTATTTGCTTAAAGTTAAATCATGTTGATTCGGTATAGTATGGCATGTTTTGCATATACCTAATATTGTTAGAAGATTTTTTATTGTTTGCCCTGTTAACCCCCATATAATTCTACCTTTGTAATTATAAAAGTAGACCTCATGCTCAGCATTATGTCTTATCCACATTTCCTGCCAATATGTTTCGTTTTTATAAAAAAAGTCCAGGGGGACGCTGAAAATTTCCTCAACCTCACTTTCCTGAGGTTTCAACGAGTCGATAGCGCTAACATCAGTAACTACTCCAACAAAAGGGGTTACACTTATGTTTGTAACAGAATACTGGTCGTCCAATTTGCCTAAAATATCTATATATTTTCTACTCAGATTTATTTCCTCCTCGGTTTCCCTTAATGCAGTATCCAACTTTGTTTTGTCGCTGTTATCTTTTGAGCCGCCGGGAAACGAAACTTCTCCGCTGTGATACAGGAGGTGTTTGCTCCTTTTTGTGAGTATTATATGAATTTTGTCGTTTTGAAAAAAAAGCGGCACAAGAATTGCCGCTTCCTTTTTTGTTGGAGCCAGGATCCTTCTTTCATATGAAAGGAAAGCTTTTTTTAGGCATATTTTCCAATAGTCACAGTTTTCCTTCAGAGTATACGTGTTATTATTCCGGTTCAGAAATTTCATTTTTCAAATCTTTTATTTCTCTGTCCAGTTTTTCATAGTCCATTTCTGAAATTATCTTTTTCAGGGTATTTACTTCATCTAAGAGCTTTTCGTGTTCATCTCTTGATACCAGATTCATTTTTTGAATGAATTCATTCCTGAAATCCTCAAATTTTTCACTGAATTCACTTGCAGTTTTATCAGTGGAATCCATTAGTTCCTTTAAAAATTGTGCCTCTTTGGATTGAAGTTTATCCCCTTTTTGGATAAGCTCGTTAAATGTGGACTTTGCTTTTTCTTCAGTCGTAGCTGCCAGTCCCAGCCCGGCTAAGAAAAGCTTTTTGGCAAATTCATTCATAATTTTATACCCCCTTTTATATTATATTATACAGCTTATTGAGGGCTTCATCAATCTTATTTATATTTTTCCCTCCTGCTTGTGCCATGTCTGGTTTTCCACCGCCGCTACCACCGCATACAGCTGCTACTTGTTTTACTATGTCTCCGGCATGATATTTATCTGTCAGATCTTTTGTTACACCACATATAAAGATAGCTTTATTATTATTTGCTGAGCCAATTAGAACAATCCCGGATTTTATTTTTGCTTTGGCTGTGTCTATTGTGTTGCGCAAGGTATTGATTTCCTGACCGTCCATTCTTAAAGTCAGTAATTTTACACCATTTTTAACTCGGACATTTTCCAGAAGTTCTTCCGTTTTTTCAGCATTTAACTTGTTTTTAAGACTTAAAACGTCTTTTTCCAGTTCTTTCTTTGCGTTAATTAACATTTCAACTGACTGCAATGCGTGCTCCGGATGTGTCCTCAATTTTTCCGAAATTGCGTTAATGTCGGAAAATCTGTCTGAGAGTACATCAAAAGCCCTTAACCCTGTTACAGCCTCTATACGTCTTATGCCTGAAGCTACACTTGATTCAGAGAGTATTTTAAAAACTCCGATTTCTCCTGTTTGCTGAACGTGACAACCACCGCACAGTTCCATGGAATAGTCTCCCACGCTGATAACTCTTACTTCTTCACCGTATTTTTCGCCGAATATAGCCATTGCACCCTTTTTCATGGCACTTTCTATATCAGTAATTTCTTTTTTTACTTTGAGATTGTTCTGGATAACAGTATTTATTTCTTTTTCCACTTCTTTAATTTCATCTGAGGAAAGGTGGGAAAAATGGGTAAAGTCAAAGCGAAGTTTTTCAGAATCTACAAGAGATCCTGACTGTCTGACATGATCACCCAACACATCTCTGAGAGCTTTATGGAGAAGGTGAGTGGCGGTATGGTTTTTCTCCACGGCCTTCCTTCTTTTCTCATCCACCTGTGCTTTAACAGTTGAATTCTTTTCAGCTGTTCCTTCTATAATTTTGCCTTTATGTACAATAAAGTCGTTACCGTATTTTATTGTGTTGTTAACTTTAAAAACAAAATTATCATTTTTGATTATTCCGGTATCACCCACTTGTCCACCACCTTCTGGATAAAAAGGTGTTGTTTCCAAAACTAATTCTGCATTTTCGTCTTTAAAGGTTTTGTTTACTTCTCCCGAATCGGTGATGATTGCCAATATACGGGAATCAAGTGTTGTCCGGGTGTATCCGTCAAAGACCGATGTATATTTTTCAGCAAGTTTTTTATATTTTGCATCTATAGTCTGGTCTCCGCTGCCTTTCCAGGCTTTTTTTGCTTTTTCCTGCTGTCTCGCCATTTCACTTTCAAAACCGGCTTTATCAAGTCGAAAATTATTATCTTCAGCAATATCTTCCAACAAGTCCACAGGGAATCCGTATGTATCATACAATGTAAATATTTCACTGCCCGGAATGATTTTATCGTTATCATATTTTTCCATTAAAGACGCTATTATCTTTAATCCTGTGGAAAGTGTATTTCTGAATCGTTGTTCTTCCTGTTTGACAAGTTTTGATATATAATTTTTCTTATCCGTAAGTTCAATGTAATGGTCGCACATAAAATCCACGACAAATTCACAAATTTTATAGAAAAAATTATTATTAATATCCAGCATTCTCCCGTGTCTCATAGCTCTTCGCATAATACGTTTTAGTACATAACCCCTGCCTTCGTTTGAAGGTATTACGCCATCGGCAATGAGAAACGTTGTTGCCCTGGCGTGGTCAGCTATTACACGTAAGCTAACATCCTGATGTTCACTGTCTTTGTAATTTATGCCAGCTATGTCAGCAGTTCTTTCTATTATTGGTTTTATTAAGTCTGTGTCGTAGTTGCTCATAACATGTTGAACAACGGCAGTTATTCTTTCCAGACCCATCCCTGTATCTATACTTGGTTTTGGCAAAGGATGCAGTTTTCCGTTTTCATCTCTGTCATACTGCATAAAGACAAGGTTCCACAATTCCAGATAACGGTCACAGTCGCATTCCGGGTCACAGTCACTTCTGCCACAGCCTACTTTTTCCCCCTGATCGATATGAATTTCCGAGCACGGGCCACAGGGGCCTGTATCACCCATAGCCCAGAAATTTTCTTTTTCCCCCAGTTTTAAAATCCTGTTTTCAGGGATTTTTATTTCATTTTTCCATATGTCGTATGCTTCATCATCTTCATAAAATACGGAGACATAAAGTTTACTTTTATCAAGCCCAATAACTTCTGTGAGAAATTCCCATCCGTAATGAATAGCTTCCCTTTTAAAATAATCTCCGAAAGAGAAGTTTCCCAGCATTTCGAAAAAGGTATGATGTCTTGCTGTTCTCCCCACATTTTCCAGGTCATTGTGCTTTCCTCCGGCTCTGACAACTTTTTGGCATGTAGCCGCCCTGGTGTAGTCTCTTTGTTCAATCCCCAGAAATGTATCTTTAAATTGATTCATCCCTGCATTTGTAAAAAGTAATGTAGGATCATTTTCAGGCACCAGTGATGATGATTTAACCACAGTGTGATTTTTCTCTTTAAAGTAAGCTAAAAATTTTTCTCTTATTTCCGTACCTTTCATTTAGTTGCTTCCCCTTGTTCAGTTATTAATTTGACATAATACGCTTTAAATATTCATCCCATTCTACTGGAGTTAAATACTTTTTTTTACTGTTGCATTCCTTGCAGGCGGCTACAATGTTTCCCTTCGTTGACTTACCGCCTCTTACAATGGGAACTACATGGTCCATTGTGAGGTTATCCGAGCCTACATGTTTGCCACAATAATAGCAATAACCCTCAGCCAGTTTGTTTTTCCACCATTGCTTTTTTTTGAGAGATCTGGCTTTTTCTTTTTCTTTTTTTTGTGCCTTTTCATCAGCCTTTTCAAAAAAAATAAAATCATGTTTACAATTCATGTTGAAAATTATAGTTTAAAATGTAATAAATTTTCAACAAAAAAATATGGAGGATACACAATGTCTAAAACGGAGGCTACTGGTCTGGAATCGCTGGGCCTTGATAACCTTTCCAGAATATACTGGAATCTCTCCACTCCAGAGCTTTATGAGCAAACAATTATGAGACGGGAAGGGATATTGGCGCATTTGGGACCTATAGTGGTAAGAACAGGTCATCATACCGGGAGATCACCAAATGATAAGTTTGTGGTTAAGTCAGAAGGCTTTGACGATATCAACTGGTCGAAGGATAATAAGCCGATTGACAAAGAAAACTATGAAAAGATTTTTTCCAGGATGCGTTCATACCTGCAGACAAAAGATTTATTTGTTCAGGAATGTTACGCCGGGGCTGATGAAGAAAGCCGTATTAAAGTTCGTGTTATTTCCGAAACAGCATGGCACAGTCTTTTTGCCAGAAATATGTTTATCAGGGAGCATAATAGGGAAAACTTAAAAGGCTTTCAGCCTGATTTTACTGTTATAGATTTACCAAGATTTCATGCAATTCCCGAAGTAGACGGAACAAATTCAGAGACATTTATTATTATAAATTTTGAAGAGAAAATGGTCTTGATTGGTGGGACAAGTTATGCAGGGGAAATAAAAAAATCTATTTTCAGTGTTATGAATTATTTACTTCCTAAAAAAAATATTCTTTCCATGCATTGCTCAGCCAATGTGGGGAAAAATGGAGATACTGCTCTTTTTTTTGGATTGTCCGGTACTGGCAAAACGACTCTTTCCACAGATCCCGGAAGGGCTTTGGTTGGAGATGATGAGCATGGCTGGAGCAGCAATGGTATTTTTAATATAGAAGGCGGTTGTTATGCTAAAGTCATAAACCTTTCAGCTGAAGCCGAGCCGGATATTTATGAATGTACCAGAAAATTTGGCACTATTTTGGAAAATGTAACCATAAACTCCAGAACAAGGTATGTTGATTTGGAGGATGATTCTTTAACGGAAAATACCAGGGCATCTTATCCCATTTCCCATTTGCCTAATATTGTTAAAGGGGGGCAGGCTTCTGTTCCTGAAAATATCATATTTCTCACTTACGATGCTTTTGGCGTTTTGCCACCGGTTTCAAGGCTTAGTACCAGTCAGGCAATGTATCACTTTATTTCAGGTTATACAGCAAAAGTTGCTGGGACTGAGAAAGGAGTGAAAGAGCCAAAAGCTACTTTCAGTGCCTGCTTCGGTGCTCCATTTATGATTCATCATCCTTCTGTATATGCAAGACTTTTAGGAGAGAAAGTTGAGAAATATAATGTTAAATGCTGGCTTGTTAATACCGGATTAACCGGCGGACCCTACGGAGTTGGGACCCGTTTTAAAATAAAACATACCAGGTCTATTATAGATGCCATTTTAAACGGGGATTTGGACAGCGTTGAATATGAAGAGAACAAAATTTTTGGTTTTCTTGTTCCGAAAAATGCTCCGGGAGTTCCTGCAGATGTCCTTGATCCTTCTTTGGCTTGGAAAAATAAAAATGCGTATGATGAAACAATGAATCAGCTGGCAGGTAAGTTTATAGAGAATTTTAAGAGTTATGAAAATGATGTTGACAAAAGCATTATAAAAGGTGCACCTAAGGTTGGAAACAACCTCTAACAACCCCCGCCCTTAATCAAAGATTAAGGGCGGGATAAACCCTCCAACTACTTCCAAATCACACCATTTTTTTCAGTTCTTTTTCCATAAGGTCTTTATATTTATTCATATCTTTTTCATTAGTTGCTTCAAATCGCATTACCAGGACAGGCTGAGTATTGCTCGCTCTCAGCAGTCCCCACCCATTTTCGAAAACAACCCTTATTCCATCCAAATCAATGATATCTTTAATCCCGAATTTATTTTCCTTTTGGTAGTTTTTGAAAATAGAGGTCAATTCTTCTACTATTTTGAATTTCTTATTTTCTGAGCACTCAAATCTTATTTCAGGTGTATTGTAAACCACAGGGATATCTTTTAGCATATCCGAGACTTTCGTAATATTTCCTTCTAACAAATTGTTTACGTAAGCTTCCAAAAATCTTACAGAAGCGTATATAGCATCATCATATCCGTAATATTCGTCATTAAAAAAGATATGACCGCTCATCTCACCGGCAAGCTCGGCTCCAGTTTCTTTTAGTTTGTTTTTTATCAGGGAATGCCCCGTTTTCCACATGATACCTTCTGCACCTATCTGTTCCAATGTGTCAAACAATACCTGAGAGGCTTTTACATCGGCAATTATTTTTGGTTTTTCATATTTTTTGATTAATTCTTTGGCATATACTAATAACAGTAAATCACCCCAGATAACTTTCTGCTGTTCATCCAAAATGCCTATTCTGTCGGCATCACCGTCGTAACATACTGCAAAATCAGCATTTGTTTCTTTTATCTTTGCTTTTGCATCTTCCAGGTTTTTTTCGACCGTGGGATCCGGATGGTGATTGGGGAAGTTGCCGTCAGGTTCGCAATATAGCTCTATAACATTAACCCCAAGCTCCCTGAATATTTCCGGTGCCACCTGGGAAGCAACTCCATTGCCAGCGTCCAGAACTACTGTAATTTTTTTGTTTAATGTATTGATTTTGTTTTTCAGCTTTTGAAAATGATCTATAAACCAGTTGATATAATATTTGTTAATTGTGTCAATTCTGTGTTGCCCATTTGTATCTGCGTTTATATATCCGTACTTTTTAATGTCATCGTATAATGAGGTTATTTTTTCCGAGTAAAATGTTGAATGACCAATTCCCAGCTTTATACCATTATATTCCGGAGGGTTATGACTGCCGGTTATCATGATAAATGCGTCAACATCCATATAAAATGAACTGAAGTATGTTGCCGGAGTAGGGCATACACCCAATTCAACTACGTCACAACCGGCATCTTTTATCCCTTCTGCTACACCGTTAAATATATCTTCGGAAGACAACCGTACATCTCTTCCTACTGAGATTGCGGGGACTCTGTTACCTGTTTCGTTTTTAACCTGAAATGCGAAAGCATTGGCTATTTGTTTTGCAATTTCTTTATTAAAACTGTCCGGAACAGTGCCTCGTATATCGTATTGTCTGAAAATATCTGGGCTGACCATATTTTTACCCTCCAAATTTTTATTTTATTTAAAATTTTTTATGTTATAATGTTTTCATATGAAGAAAATAGCATGTTTGATTAAAAATATCAACTTTTACCGAAATCTTAAAGAGGTAGCAGAAAGAGAAGGTTTTGTTGTGGAAAATGTTGATAAAAACTTTGATATAGATTATTCCCATCTAATGCTGGTTACTGATTCACCTGCTCTTGCTATGACATATTCCAATTATGATATTCCGGTTGCACTCGTGGGTAATGATATTAACACACGCAATGTGCATATTTTGAATGATCCTTTTGACAATATACAGTTTAAGGCTTTGGTGGATTTTGTTTTTCATGGCTGTTCCAATGCTTTTTATAACAAATATTTCAGACCGGCTTTTGTGGAGAAAAAATATTTTATAGATAACGATATATTTAAAATAGATAAGATTGTTTACTGCATTACGAAGGAGCTGATTTTTTTCTGCAGCATTTCGGATATTCAGAAGATCAGAATCGGGCTGTCGGAAATGTTAACTAATGCTATTGAACATGGAAATCTTGAAATCAGTGCTGAAGAAAAGTTCAAATATACAGAAAAAGGAACATATGTGGAATTTGTTAAAGAAAAAATCGACCATGACAAGTACCGCAACAGGAAAGTATCTCTGGAAATGTCTAACAATGAATCAGAGGTGCGTTTTGTTATAACAGATGAGGGTAAAGGTTTTAATTTAAAAGAAACTAAATTTGAAACTGAAGGTGATGACTTACTAAAACTTCATGGACGTGGTATTTTGATTACTAAAATGTATTTTGATTCTGTTGAGTATAATGATAAAGGCAACAGTGTTGAGTTGAGGAAATCTCTGAAATGCTGACTTTGTTAGGGTGTAGAGGTACAACGCCGGTATCGGGAGAAAAATATATCAAGTATGGTGGCAATACACCTTCGGTTTTTGTGCCGTTAAATGAGCAAGAGTGTCTTATTATTGATTGCGGTACGGGTATTAATAAAATAAATTTTAGTGATTTCTTAACCTATAAGAAATATCATATCTTTTTTACTCATCTTCACTGGGACCATATAATAGGATTACCGACTTTCAAGGTGCTGTACAATTCCGAGGCTGAGATTAATATTTATGTTCAAGATAAAAGTCTGGATTATCCTTTTCTTTTTATTAAACATCTTTTTAATCCGCCTTATTTTCCTGTATCACACAATATGCTTAAGGCAGATATAAGATATAATCTCGTTAAACCAGGGGGTACTTATAATTTTGGACGGGTTAAATTAACTTCCATGGAAGGTTTTCATCCCAATAAATCTCTTGTGTATAAATTATTTTTTGATAATTTTGAGGTAGTGTTTGCAACTGACTATGAACATTCCAGAGTGGATAGTGAATTGATAGCTTTTAGCAAAAACGCTAAATATCTGATTTTTGATACAACATATTTACCTGAGGATTTTGAAGGAAAACATGATGGGATTTCTAAAAAAGGATGGGGGCACTCCACATATGTTCATGGAGTTGATTTTGCCGTAAGAGCTGATGTGAAATATTTGGTACTTTATCATCACAATCCTGAATATGATGATGATGCGCTGGACGATATGCTCAGTCAGTCCAAGAAAATTTTTTCAAGAACTATCTGTAGTCATGATGGCATGAATCTGGAATAAATTTTAATGACATTCTGATTATTTAGTACCTTTTAATTACTCCCCAAATTGTGTAATCTAAAAATCAAGACCTTTGCATAATTCCATAATTGTCACCCTGAACTTGGTTCAGGGTCTCATAACTTACTGATATAATTAGATGCTGAAATAAATTCAGCATGACTAAATAGAGTTGTGCAAAGGTCTCAACTTGTTGATATTCATAGATCCCGAAACAAGTTCGGGATGACCTTTTATAGTTGTGCAAAGGTCTTAAATCTTTATTTGTTGGCATTGGAAATAAAAAGGGAGCCGTTAAGGCTCCCTCTGTTATTTTGAAAAATAGTGATTTAGTTTACTTCTTTATGCCTGCCATTTCTTCCAGCATATCGGTTGTAACCGATTTAGGTCTTTCTATCGGATATCCAAGGGCTCTGTCCCAGGTGATATTAGCGAGAACGCCGAGAGCTCTTCCGATACCGAATAACACTGTATAAAAGTCATATTCAGTTATTCCGTAATACCATTGAATTACGCCTGAGTGAGCATCAACATTAGGCCAAGGGTTTTTAGCTTTGCCCTGCTCTCTAAGAATATCCGGTACCACTTCATAGAGCATACTAACCAGCTTGAAGAGCGGATAATCTGGTAGATGTTTCAAGCAATATTCTCTCTGGGATGTATATCTTGGGTCAGTCTTACGAAGTACAGCATGTCCGTATCCGGGGATTACCTGACCGCTGTTCAGTGTATCCCAAACGGCCTTTTGCAGCTGTTCTTTAGTAGGAACTTCTCCACCCAATTCATCCATAAAATTCTGAATCCAGCCAAGCACTTCCTGATTTGCCAGTCCGTGCAGAGGTCCTGCAAGTCCGTTGATGCCTGCGGAAAGTGAATAGTAAGCATCGGAAAGTGCAGATGCCACAAGATGTGTTGTGTGAGCGGATACATTTCCGCTTTCATGGTCAGAGTGTAAGATAAAGTACATTCTGGCAACTTCATCGTAAGGAGGCTCCAATCCCATCATGTGGGCAAAATTACTGCCCATATCCAGACTGTAATCAGGCTCAATAGGGGTGTCACCTTTATATTTCATCCTGTAGATGTAAGCACCGATATGTGGAAGTTTTGCCATCAGATTCATAGCATCTTCGTACATATCTTCCCAGCAAGTGAATTTGTTGAATTTGCCTTCTTTGTAATTTTTGGCAAATACCGATTCTTTCTGCATTGCAAGAATTGCAGAAGAAAACATAGTCATAGGATGAGTATCTCTGGGCATAGTCCTGAGAATGTCTATTACGTATTGAGGGATCTGCGATCTTTTTTTGAATTCTTCAACAACTTCTTCAGCCTGTGCTTTTGTTGGGATATCACCTGTTAAAAGCAGATAAAAGAACCCTTCCACATAAGGATAGTCTTTGCCTTCAGGCTTTGGGAGCTTTTCCATTACTTCAGGGATAGTGTAGCCTCTGAATCTGATCCCTTCATAAGGATCAAGGTAAGAAATATCAGTTACAAGACACTTAACCCCTCTCATCCCACCTATTGCCTGAGAAATAGTAACATCGCTGATTTTAGTGTCACCGTGTTCTTTTAAAAGTTTTGTTGTTCTTGGTCTGTGCTCGTCGATTTTTTTGGCGAGTACTTCTTTCAATGTTGACATATATACCTCCTTTGTTATTGTTTCCCTAATTTAAACCACTGTTTATTTTTACCACTGTTTATAGGAAATGTCAATATGTTTGTTGTATACAATATACAGAAAATATCGTTTTTGAAAAATTTTTTACAAGTAAAAAAGTATAACATACTGTAGTGAATAATATTATATTGTGCAGAAAGTTTGAGATATCTTGATTATACTTTTATATGCTTCAGTATTTTTAGTAAAAAAATATTTGATAATTATGCTTGATTTGTCTTAAAAATAAATGTATCAGCATTATTTATGACCGGTTTGTTGTTGATAGTCTTCAGTGCTTTCATGCATTCTCTTTGGAATATTCTACTTAAAAAATCCTATAATAAGTATCTGTTTAATTACCAGATGCATTTTCTCAACTTTTGTCTTATGACCATTATATACATTACCTTTTTTTCCGATAAGCTATATTTTGATTTAAATGCAGTAGTATTTGCTTTTCTGTCCGCACTTTTTTTTACCGGATATCATCTATTTTTATCAACAAGCTACAGATATTCGGATGCAAGTTTGGTTTACCCCATTACCACATCTTCACCTATTTGGGTTACTTTGTGGGCTGTGTTGTTTTTGAATGAAAAGGTGACTTTTTTTGGGTTATCGGGAATCTTAATAACTATACTGGGTGTTCTTGTTATGCACAGCTCAAGAAATTCTGTCGGAAAACTAGATGCCGGGGTAATGTATGCGCTTATATCTGCATTTTTTTATTCCATTGGGGCAGTTATAGATAAGGTAGGTGTTGAAACAGAGAATTTTATTTTATATGTTTACTTGTTGACAATGTTTATGACTTTTTTCATGTATTTGTATTCGGCAAAAAAATTTACCAATCACTTCAGCCATTTTAAGTCGAATTTTTTACTTTTATTATCCGGCAGCTTGGTATTATGTATGTCTTTTTTTATTTACAGGGTTGGACTGTTATTGGTTCAGGTGTCTTATGCTACAGCTATCAGACAAGTAAATGTTCTTTTCGGTGTTTTACTTGGCGTGATTTTTCTCAAAGAAAAGTTCTCTGTGAAACGTCTTGTGGGATCGATTATTATATTTATGGGTATATTAATTATCAGGGAAAACCTGTGAAATTGGCATGTAATATGCTATATTTTCTGTAGCGATAGCGGAACAACCGCGTCGTTAGATGGATCGTCATCTGCCGGCTGGACGCCGGCTTTTTTTATTCTGACGTTACGATAATGTCTCTGTTCAAAAGCTCAGATATGTTCAAATCCTGGTTATTTGTTGTTATAGTTATGACGTATTTACCTGGCTCTTTTTCTCCTGAGTGGCGAGCATGGATAATTTTTCCTTTAAAACGGAAATTTTTTCTCGGTGGACTGTTAACAGAAGTGTTTTCTGTAAGCCGATTAACCTGAATTGTGGGATAAAGTTTAATTTCCATAATAATTTCCTTTTCGAGACCTTTGCATAATTCCATAATTGTCACCCTGAACTTGTTTCAGGGTCTCATAACTTACTGATATAATTAGATGCTGAAATAAATAATTGACTTCGTCAAATTTAGCAACTTTAGTTGCTGCTACAGCATGACTAAATAGAGTTGTGCAAAGGTCT
>Ga0182237_100058_pt1 | contig 53667 bp, 50 predicted proteins | sample hydfratesGB_TF_B_FD_132457 | JGI IMG/M metagenome (GOLD analysis project Ga0182237, IMG submission 132457) | Subsurface microbial communities from deep shales in Ohio, USA - hydraulic fracturing test GB_TF_B | ecosystem: Environmental > Aquatic > Deep subsurface > Shale gas/oil reservoir >... | reverse complement strand
TATTCTGGCTGTAAATACGGACAAAGATGCTCCTATTGCGGAAGTTGCCGATGTGCTGGTTGTTGCCGATGTTAATCAGTTTGCCCCTGCACTTGCTGAAAAACTGAAATAAAAGGACTTAATGTGTTTAAAACAGAATTAACCGAAAGACTTAATATCCAATATCCCATTATTCAGGGCGGAATGATGTGGATTTCAAAAGCGGAACTGGCTTCCTGTGTATCAAATGCCGGCGGGCTTGGGATAATTACTGCGCTCACTTTTGACACACCTGAAAAGCTTGCAAATGAAATAGACAAAACCAAAAATCTTACTGACAAGCTTTTTGGAGTAAATCTAACATTTTTACCAACTTTAAAGCCTGTAAATTATGATGCTTACATCGATGTTATAATTGATAAAGGGATAAAAGTCATTGAGACTGCAGGAAGAAATCCTGAGCGGTATATGCAAAAATTTAAAGATAATAAAATTACAGTTATTCACAAATGCACTTCTGTAAGACATGCATTGAAGGCTGAAAAGATAGGTTGTGATTTTGTCAGCATCGATGGATTTGAATGTGCCGGACACCCCGGCGAAAATGATGTGACAAGCCTCATTTTAATCCCCAGAGCAAAAGATGAGCTAAAAATACCGGTAATTGCTTCAGGGGGTTTTGCTGATGGAAGAGGGCTTGTAGCAGCACTTGCACTTGGGGCAGAAGGGATAAATCTTGGTACAAGATTTGTAGGTACAGTTGAAGCCCCTGCTCATGAAAACATCAAGAAAAGACTACTTGAAGCAAAAGAAACTGATACTATGCTTGTGGAAAGAAGTCTTAAAAATACTATAAGAGTATTGAGGAATCCACATGCTGAAAAAATCTTTGAAATGGAACAAAATGGTGCAACTCTTCAGGAATTAGCGCCACTTTTAAGCGGTCTGAGAGGCTTAAAGGCTATTCGAACAGGGGATATGGATGATGCACTTTTTGCATGTGGTCAGTCAGTAGGCCTGATTTATGATATCCCTACAGTTGAAGACCTCATCACAAAAATAGTCAATGAAGCAAAACAAATTGTAGAACAAAGGCTTAAAAACATTGTATCTTAAGAAATACACAGAGGGGGGAAACACCCCCTTTTTTTGCACCGCATAAAGATCTCTCGACTCCACTCCGTCCCGCTCGAGATAATGCCTGATGCTATACAGTTTTTTGTCACCTCGAGCGAAGTCGAGGAATCTCATGCCAAATAACAACATACTTACCCCATTTTAACCCCTTCTATCTTAGAATAAGGTATTTTCTATATGAATGGACTGAACTGAACGGATATACTTGGTAAACGGCGAACCTTGAACGTTGAATATTGAACTAAAACTTGGGGGGAGAGTAAGAGGGGGTATATTTTGCCAAACATTCAATTTATCTTCACTACGTCAGAGGCTACATGGTGACAATTATAAAATTGAGCAAATATCTCATAAATATAGCGTTGATTATGAAAGAATATAGTTTCATGTATTATGTACTATTGTTTTTAGCTGCCTTCTTCGAAATTGCTTACAATGATTTCATCATCTTTAAAAGTAAAGAGAGAGGATGTAATGGTATTTTCAAGTTCAAGCATTGCTGTTTTCATAATTAATTTTGTTCCTGCTTCTGCCGATTCTTTTACAGTTATTCCGAATACCGCGTTTTCCTGCACAAACACTGCATTGTTAGAAATATTATTGTTAATACCGTCTATCAATTCTTTTAATGAGTCATATTTTTGTCGTAGATGCTCTTTTTTTTCGGCATTATCAATTTTAAGGAGATATCTATTTATGTTATCCAGCCTCGCAAGAAGTGTTGTCTTTTCTTTGAATAAAGAGGCAATTTTCTCATCGATAATAACAGATCGTCCGGACTCAATAACGGTGGGTTTGTCACCGCTGCCCACTTTTGCCACACTGACCGTTTTTAATGAAGATATTTTAGAAGAGTGCACCCACAAGTTTATGAATATATCATCATTGGAGATGATTCTGGAGTTTTCAACAATGTTGATTGTGGCACTTTTTTCTGCAATGACACTCGATTCAGAAACCCTGTCTGCATAAAATCTGCCTTTTGAATAAATTACAGATTCGTTGTTTTTGTAAGAAGACACATCGCTTCGTATTTGGATATCTCCACCGGCTATCAGTTGTACACCGAATGCATTGTCTGCAATTATACTGCCCGTAGCTTCCACTGTAGCGCCCTTTAGAACATCGGCGTCAATTTGTATATCCCCGTCGTGTTTTAGGTGGGTGTCAGGGTTTTCAACATTCTTATCAATTTTCAATAGTTCTTTTTTCATAGCAAGTTACCTCACTTGTCAAATATGTTTTTGCTTAAAAACCTTTATTTACAAAAGGTTTTGCATATTTTTTACATAAATTCCACATACCTTTTTCAGTATCACTTGCTTTAGGAGATGATTGATTAAAATTTCATCAATCATGCCTTTCTATCAATTTTTAAATGTTTCATTAAAAGCACTATACTTTTTCGGTATTCCAACTTGTGTTTTCAGACTGGGGTGTATAATTTTTAATAGAGTTTTAATTTATAAAGAGATTACAGAAATGCAGAGAACCTGTCAAAACTTTTGAAAAAATATTGACAAAGTTTGTTTAATGTCTTATTTGTTTACCTGTGAGGTAAACAATGACACATTTTATTCACAGGGAAGCTGATTATGCAATACGAATTGTAGCTTATCTTGCGGGTAAAAAAGAAAAAATTAAGATTAAAGAAGTATCTGAAAAACTTTATTTGAGTAAACCTACAGTGATTAAAATTGTGCACAAGTTAAGGAAATGTGGTATAATTATTACTGAAACTGGTAAAAACGGTGGTATCAGAGTGAGCCCCAAAATTGTTGATTTGACTCTTTATGATGTACTTATTTGTATGGGTTTTAACAGCAGTATAAATATCTGTGTTGATAGACCTGATGAGTGTGAACTTAACCCTATCTGTAATATAACATATTTTTTTTCAAATATTCAAAATCAAATAATTGATCAGCTGAAAAAGGCAAAAGTTAAGGATTTTATTTTTGAGGATAAAGGGGTTGAAACCCTTTATTAATTAATACAAGGAGGTCTTTATGGATGCTTTGATGCTTGCCAGAGTGCAGTTCGCCATGACTGCAATGTTTCATTTTATTTTTGTCCCGTTGACACTGGGGCTTTCTGTTTTGGTAGCCATTATGGAAACAATGTACGTGAAAACAGGCAACGAAACGTATCTCAGGATGACAAAGTTTTGGGGGAAATTGTTTCTGATCAATTTTGCTATTGGGGTTGTTACCGGGATTACAATGGAATTTCAGTTCGGGATGAACTGGGCTGAATATTCAAAATATGTGGGTGATATTTTCGGTGCTCCTCTGGCGATAGAAGCTACTATGGCTTTTTTTCTGGAATCTGTTTTTCTTGGTGTGTGGATTTTCGGGTGGAAGAAAATTTCAAAAAAAGCTCATGCTTTTGCTATATGGATGGTGGCAATTGGTTCAAATCTGTCGGCACTATGGATACTTATTGCAAATGCCTGGATGCAGCATCCGGTGGGTTATGTTATAAGAAATAACAGGGCAGAGCTTGTTGATTTTGCAGAGGTGATATTTTCTCCTTATGCCTGGCTGAAATTTTTTCACACTGTAATGGGCGGATATATTGTAGGCGCTTTCTTTGTGATGGGCGTTGCAGCTTATCACATTCTCAGAAAAAATCAGCTGGATTTTTTCAAAAAGTCTTTTAAGATAGCGGCCATTTTTGGTTTGATTATGTCACTTGGAATTGCAATTATAGGTGATTTCCATGCCAAGGAAGTGGCAAAAACCCAGCCCTCAAAGATGGCTGCTATGGAGTCTCTGTGGGAGACTCAGAAAAGTGCTCCGATATATATGTTTGCATGGCCTGATGCTGAAAATGAGCGAAATACCTTTGAATTTCTAGCTATTCCCGGTTTTTTGAGTTATCTGGCTCACGGTGATTTCAATGCCGAGGTAACGGGATTGAAGGACATTCCGAAAGATGAGCGGCCTCCGGTGTTGCCAACTTTTCTTAGTTTTAGAGTGATGGTTTTTCTGGGAGTGATTTTTATAGTACTAAGTCTGTTAGGTTTTATTTATGCCAAAAAAGATACTCTGGAGAATAAAGAGTGGTTTTTGAGGCTTATACTTTATACAATTCCATTGCCTTTTATTGCAGCTCAGGTTGGTTGGATTGTAGCTGAAATAGGACGTCAGCCGTGGATTGTTTACGGTGTTATGAAGACCTCAGACGCTGTTTCACAAAGTGTGACATCAGGTCAGGTCTGGATGTCACTGATAGGATTTCTCATATTTTACGGTATTTTGGCTATTGTTGATTTATCTTTACTTGCGAAGTTTTCCAGAAAAGGGCCTGAGCCCGAGAAAACTGCGTAAAAGGTTTTAAAAGGAGGAATATATGGAAGCGAATGTTTTTCAATTAATATGGTTTGGACTTTGGGGTCTTTTATGGGCAGTATACTTTATGCTGGACGGTTTTGACCTGGGAGCAGGGATACTGCACCCGTTTATTGCAAAAAATGATACGGAAAGACGGATGCTTATAAATACATTGGGACCCGTATGGGATGGAAATGAGGTATGGTTAATCACCGCAGGCGGTGCTACATTTGCAGCATTCCCCACTACTTATGCCTATATGTTCAGCTACCTTTACACCCCTTTGCTTATTATCCTTTTTGCTTTGATTTTCAGAGGTGTTTCTTTTGAATTCAGAGGGAAAAAAGACTCGGAAGGCTGGAAAAAAGGTTGGGACTTTGCAATCTTTATCGGCAGTTTTCTTCCGGCATTGCTTTTTGGTGTGGCGTTCGGAAACATTTTTCAGGGTCTACCAATAGATGCTGCAGGTTACCATGGAAATCTATTTACACTTCTCAATCCATACGGCATTTTAACCGGTATACTCTTTGTCTGTCTGTTTCTTGTTCATGCTTCTCTGTGGCTGTCTATAAAGGCTACAGGCGATCTGAGAGAAAGGGCTGAAAATCTTGCCAAAAAGCTTTGGCCGATTCTGTTAATTGTAGCTGTTCTTTTTCTTGTTTACACCTGGTTTGCTACGAACCTTTATGACAACTTTTTTGCAGCACCGGTGGGATTTGTGATTCCAATACTTGCCGTTGTAGCATTGCTTTTGAGCTATGTGTTTATGAATTCATCGTATGTCAAAGCATTCTACTCATCATGTGTTACAATCCTTATGGTGGTTTTTACGGGGATTTACGGACTGTTTCCTAATCTTATTCCGTCAAGTCTCGATACTGCCTACAGCTTAACTGCCATAAATTCATCATCCAGTGTATATACATTGAAAATTATGACGGTTGTTGTGGCTATTTTTGTTCCGATTGTTCTCATTTATCAGATCTGGGCTTATAAAGTCTTCAGCAGTCCTGTAACGGAAGAAGAAATATATGATGAAGAAGTTGAAGCTTATTAAGTAAAAGATAGGGGGGTATACTCCCCTATCTTTTTTGCTTAAATTTGTTGTGTTATGTACCGGTAGCAAAGCTGTGCACGGTATGCTGATTTGCAGATAGAGACCTTTGCACAATAGCCTTACTGTCACCCTGAACTTGGTTCAGGGTCTTGTAACTTGTTGATATTCATAGATCCCGAAACAAGTTCGGGATGACCTTCTGAAGTTGTGCAAAGCTCTCAGATATGGAGTTATATTTCTATTGCTGAATTCTATTGAGCTGTATAACCACCATCTATAACTAATTCAGATCCGGTAACAAATTTAGCTTCATCAGATGCGAGATATACCACGCCATGAGCAATATCTTCAGGTTCTCCCACATGACCAATGGGATGGCGACTATCAAGTTGCTCTCTGAATGCCTTAACTCCTTCCGGCGAGTTTTTGGCTAAATTTTCAACGAGTGATGTCCAAATAAAACCCGGATGTACGGAATTGACTCTAATATTGTCTTTTGCATATGTTAAAGCATCGTTTTTTGTCATCAACCGAACAGCCCCTTTTGATGCATGATAAGGTGGCAGATCTGCAGCACCTACAATCCCATAAATTGAAGACAGGTTAATGATGCTTCCGCCGCCGGATTTTTTCATTACCGGGATTGCGTGTTTGGTGCAAAAGAAAACACCGTTGACGTTCACACCTATGACTTTATCCCATTCCTCTTTGGTAATTTCGTGAGTAGGTTTATTCACTCCGCCGATACCTGCATTGTTAACAAGTATATCTATTGATCCGAATTCATTGGCGATATCGGTAAAAGCGCTGCTGACGTTATCTTCATTCACGGTATCGAGATGCCAATATTTTGCAATCCCGCCGAAACCTTCTATTGCCTCTACCACTTTTTTTCCTTCTTCATCCGCAATGTCCGTTACTGCTACCTTTGCCCCTTCTTTGGCCAACTGAAGAGAAATTGCCTGGCCAATACCTGATGCTCCGCCAGTAACTATAGCTATCTTGCCTTCCACTCTTTTCATAATGTCCTCCTTTGTTGATAAACATGACATACAACTAATATAAGTACTTGCATATTGACTGTCAATGTCCCATATAGCAACCTTCTATCAAAGCGAGAAAAATTTTGAACCATGAGTTGATTATACAGACAGGTTAATTTAAGCCATTGTTCCTATGGTTTTGCGAAAACGGGCTAAAGCCAGTGCAAAAAGGATTGCTCCAATTAAAATAATGGCGAGAAACTGTGGCCAGACCGCCGTAAAGCCTGCACCGCGGTAAAGAATCGATTTAGCCAACATCACAAAATGCGTGTTAGGAGCGGCAAACATAATGTACTGAATAACTTCCGGCATGCTCTCCCGCGGCGTTGTGGCACCGGAGAGCATCTGCAGTGGCAGCAGAACCAGCATGAGCAGCAGTCCGAACTGCGGCATGGAGCGGGCGACGGTGCCCAGGAAGATACCCATAGAAGTGGTCGCAAACAGGTGCAGCGCCGCTCCGAATAAAAACAACGCAAGCGAGCCATGGATCGGTACGGAAAGTAACCCCTGGACAACAGCCGTAAGTGCAAAGGCAGTGGCTGCCAAAACTACCAAACCCATGGCCCACACCTTGCTCGTCATGATTTCAAACGGAGTGACCGGCATAACCAGCAGATGCTCGACTGTACCATGTTCGCGCTCGCGGATCAGTGCAGCGCCAGTCAGCACAATGGAAAGCATGGTTACATTGTTGATGACTTGCATGACGGCGCCAAACCATGATTTGTTGAGCTGGGGATTAAAGCGCGCCCGCAGCGCTAAATCCACCGGCAACTCCGGAATTTCACGATAACGCTGCACAAAAGCACGTACTTCATCACTTATTATGGTCTGTATATAGCCGCTGCCTGTGAACGCCTGGCTCATACGTGTGGCGTCAACATTGAGTTGGATAGTGGGTCTCCGCCCGGCGAGCAGATCGCGCTGAAAGTTCGGCGGGATGTCCAGAGCGAAGGTGGTCAGGCCGGCATCCATAAGAGTATCCATCTCCATCTGATCAATAATTTCCGGATGCACGAAATAAGGCGGGTAAAAGGCACTGACGATGCGCCAGGACAGCGGTGATCGATCCTCATTCACAATAGAGATCGGCGCCTTGTTGAGGGTTTCTGGCATGGCTGTGGCTGCCGTGTAGACTGAAACGGTGAAGGCGTAGACGATAAGTACAAGCATGATTGGATCGCGTATCAGGCTGCGTAATTCTTTGATACCGAGATGGCAAATATTGGCAAAGCGCATATGCTATCGCTCCTGTTTCTTGAGCAGCGCGGCGGCGAGTCCGATCAGAACCGGTACGGCTAATGCCAGTGGGAGAAAGGAGGCATGCAAATCTGAGAAGTTAAGGGCTTTCGAAAATGTGCCGCGTGCAATGGTCAAAAAATGCGTGGTGGGGTAGATTTTACCAATCAGACGGCCCGCTCCTTCCAGCGAAGATACAGGGTCAATCATACCGGAGAAGTTAACCGCCGGCAGGATGGTGAGAACCGCCGTACCGAAGATTGCAGCGATCTGGCTGCGCATAAAAGTGGAAATCAGCAGCCCTGTGGCGGTGGCTGCACCAACATAGAGTAACGCACCTGCCGCTAAAGTCAGGAAGCTGCCCTTCAGCGGCACGCCGAAAACTGTCACTGCAAGCAAAGTGAGCAGCAGAAAGCTTAAGAAAGACAGCACCACATAAGGGAATTGTTTCCCGAGCAAAAACTCAAGCCGCGTGGTCGGCGTAACATAGAAGTTAGTGATCGAGCCAAGCTCCTTTTCGCGCACCACACTGAGTGCTGCGAGCATGGCCGGTATCAGCATAAGTAGCAGCGGGATTACTGCCGGCACCATGGCCACCAGACTCTTAACGTCCGGGTTGTAGCGGAACCGGGTCTCGATATTAACAAGACTCGCCAAAGCCTCACTGTGGCCGGCTTCACGCGCCTTGGTCGCCAACCACTGTGCATGAATACCCTGCACATAGCCGCGGATAGTCTCCGCACGGGTGGGCATGGCGCCATCAATCCAGGCACCAATCTCAACCCGCCGCCCACGGGCAATGTCGCGTGCGAAGCCCGGAGGGATTTCAATTGCCAGACTGATTTTACCTTCCCGCATTCGCCGGTCAAGATCAGCATCATTGATGATTGGTTCCTGTTCGATGAAATATCTGGAACCAGCAAGATTGAGCGTATAGTCGCGACTGACGGTGGTCTGGTCACGATCCAATACCGCAAAGCTGAGATCCTCCACATCAAGGCTAATCCCGTAACCCATCACAAACATCAGGATAACGCTGCCGAGCATTGCCAGTGTCATTCTGATGGGATCACGGCGCAATTCAAGACTTTCTCGCCGGGCATAGCTGAACATGCGTCGGGGATCGAACAGGCGCCGCCAGCTCTGTGAGTCGACAGGACTGGCCGACGACTCCACCGAATTTAGCATAGTACCTACGTTTGGCTGCTCTGCCTCCTGCGTTGCATCCTCTGATGCGGCATCCTCCAGATAGGCGATAAAGGCGTCTTCCAAAGTCTTTGCGCCTCGCTTTTCAATCAAAGCGGCGGGGGCATCGGTTACCAGTATCCGCCCCGCGTGCATAAGTGATATCCGGTCGCAACGCTCTGCCTCGTTCATGAAGTGAGTGGAAATGAAGATTGTCACCCCGTCGCGTCGGGATAGCTCCACCAGGATACGCCAGAAGGCGTCCCGTGCTACAGGATCGACGCCCGAGGTAGGCTCGTCAAGAATCAGCATTTCTGGCTTGTGGATCATAGCCACCGCTAACGAAAGGCGCTGCCGCAGCCCAAGGGGCAGCCGCCCTGGCAGGCTGTCCACCACGTCACTCAGATTAAAGTGCTCCACCATTTCCTTCACTCTCCCCGGAATCTCCGCGGAAGGCACACGGAACAATCGGGCGTGCAACTCCAGGTTTTGCCGCACTGTCAGCTCGGTGTAGAGTGAGAAGAACTGCGACATGTAACCGACGCGGCCGCGGGTTGCAATGTCGTGTGGGTCAACTTCCTGACCGAACAGCCATGCCCTGCCTTCGCTCGGCGGCAGCAGCCCTGTCAGCATCTTCATCGTTGTTGTCTTTCCACAGCCGTTGGAGCCAAGAAAGCCGAATATCTCTCCCCGGGGGATACGCAGGTTCACATGATCTACAGCGGTGAAATCACCGAAGCGCATGGTCAGATCCATGGCCTTGATTGCGGTATTACCATTATCGTCCGGACGTGGTGGAATCTCCACTGCCCGATAACCCTGACGTTTGTCTTCAGGCAGCAGCTGGATGAAAGCTGACTCCAGAGAATCCGTTTCTGTGCGCTGTAGCAGCGCTGCAGGTGTGTCGTGGGCCAGTACACGACCACTATCCATTGCCGCCAGCCAGTCAAAACGCTCGGCCTCCTCCATATAGGCAGTGGCCACCAGCACGCTCATACCGGACCGGGAACGGCGGATGTTAGTAATCAGTTCCCAGAACTGACGTCGCGACAGAGGATCGACGCCGGTGGTGGGCTCATCAAGGATAAGCAAATCAGGATCGTGAATCAGCGCACAGCACAGGCCAAGCTTCTGCTTCATACCACCGGAAAGTTTCCCGGCAGCCCGTTCAAGAAAAGGTCTGAGCCCTGTAGCTTCAGTCAGACCCTCGATGCGTCGCCTTCGCTCTTCGGCATTCTGCCCGAACAGCCGACCAAAAAACTCCAGGTTTTCGGCCACCGAGAGTGTCGGATAAAGGTTCCCCCCCAACCCCTGGGGCATATAAGCTATCCGTGGACCGGCTGCTCGTCGATGGCCTGCATCTGCCATTGAACCATTAAGCACTTCGACTTGACCTGTCTGCATTGCACGGGCGCCCGCAACCAGTGCCAGCATACTTGACTTGCCAACTCCATCCGGGCCGATCAGCCCTGCCATGCAGCCCGCAGGAAAATCGAGGCTGACTTTGTCGAGAGCACACACCTTACCGTAGTGCAGAGACACATCACGCAGGCGTGCAACAGGTGTAGCCGCACACTCACCATCATCTATATTTACATACTTATCCCGACTCATCGTTGCGGCAACCTCGTCTGTAACTCAGCCGGCCAATCCGCCTGAGGCTCAAGTCGTACATAGGCCATACCCGGTAATCCGGTTTTGACCTGATGAAGATGTTCCCTGAGTAGGTCAGGAGAAATCTGCGCCTTGATACGAAACATCAGCTTCTGGCGTTCTTCTTCCGTTTCCACTGTTTTGGGGGTAAACTGCGCTACGTCGGCTACAAAGGAGATTTCCGCCGGGACTATGTATTGCGGAGCTGCGTCGAGGATAAGCCGCGCTTCGGCTCCGAGCGCAACCCGTCCGGCCTGTTCAGTCGGCAAGAAGAAGGTCATGTATACATCGGTAAGGTCAACCATGTTAAGTACCACACCGCCAGGAGAGAGGACTTCTCCGGGTTGAGAGACGCGGTACTGTACACGGCCATCACGCGGTGCTTTCAGTACGCTGTCGTTGATATCGGCTTTGATACGCTGGATGGTGGCTTGGGCTGCTTCAACGGCAGATTTTGCCGACACGACGTTCGATTTGGCTTGACCTATGGCGGCCTGAGCGGCCGCGGATTGTGCTCGCGCTGCGGCAACTGCTGCTTTGGCCGCCTGAAAAGCGGCGCGGTCGTCGTCCAGCTTCGCAACGGGGATTGCATCTTTTGCTGCAAGTTTTTCGCTGCGCGCCAGGCGCCGTTGCGCGGCGTCAAGCTCAGCCCGCCTCTGCTCAATGAGTGCATCTGCAGCCTGCTTTTCAGATTTGCGCTGAATCACCTGGCTCTCGGCGGTCTTGACACCGATCTGAGCCTGTTGCAGCCGTGCCAGCGCTTCTTTCAGCTGAGCTTCCAATACGGCGGTATCCATCTTTGCCAGAACTTGTCCTACAGTGACGAAATCGCCTTCGTCTACCAAAATATTCTCTAACCGCCCCGCCGTCTTGGTGGCAATATCTATTTCCACCGCTTCAATGCGGCCGTTGCTGCTGGCAAAGCTGTCAGGAAGGCTTTTTGTCTGTAAGGATTGCCAAAAAAAGAATGCAGCTCCGATAACTACTATCACTATGGCGATGCTCAGCAACCGGCCATTATTAAGCTTCTGCATTTTTTACTCTCCTCATTGACACGCTCCCAGAAAACAGCTCATTTTAAAACAGGTTTCTGTAAAACAAAATAGAGACCAGCAACACTCATCTTTTCCATCAATGAGCTCAAAAAGTCCTGAGATTCACTGTTTTAAGCATAATTGCATATTTACTTAGCATATAGGATTAAGTAAAAGAGTCCTCTCCCCACGCACTTAAAGCGTTAAGTGCGCGGTCGAAATGACAGAAAACTGTCATTCCAAGCGAAGCCGAGAAGTCTCTATTCTTATGTAATAAATATATCTGCGTTTCTGCTTAGTTGTTTTACGAAATACAGAACTTTTATCCACCCCCTAAATCTTCACATGTCGGTGAAGCTATTTCATTCACCTTTGTAGAATAAAATACAGAAAAAAAATCAATTTCACAAATTCTTTAATAAAAAATATTTAAATTTTGATAAATTGCAAGAAGTATTTTAGTTCAAGGAACAAAGGGCAAGGGGCAAAGTTCAAGGTGAAGGTAGAGGTTTAGGCGGTTGAATGAGTTGATAAGATTTAACATGTTTGAGATTTCCTTAATTTCATGGTTATTTGTTGTTATTTATTGTTATTCATGGTTATTTGTTGTTATTTGTGTGTTTAGTGGTAATATGCAGTTTTCAAAATAAAAAAGCCACCTTCAAAGGTGGCTTTTAAAAACGGGGACGACGAGACTCGAACTCGCGACCTCCGGCGTGACAGGCCGGCGTTCTAACCAAACTGAACTACGCCCCCAGCTTGTTAAAATGGGCGGTACAAGGATCGAACTTGTGACCCCCGGCTTGTAAGGCCGGTGCTCTCCCAGCTGAGCTAACCGCCCGATAATATTTTTCCTGCAATAGCTTCAAGCAGGTTGTAAAGCGTCCCCAAGGGGATTTGAACCCCTGTTGCCGGCGTGAAAGGCCGGTGTCCTAGGCCAGGCTAGACGATGGGGACATATAGCAAACAATGAGCCGTGTAGGGATCGAACCTACGACCCGCTGCTTAAAAGGCAGCTGCTCTACCTACTGAGCTAACGGCTCATTAACTTTCAAACTTCCTGTAAAAGGGCGTTTGCGGTGCTCCTTAACGACAGGAAGCAATTTATAACAAAACAGCTATTCGTTGTCAACTAGTTTTTTCTAAAAAATTTCATTGATTAAAATTGTTTCTTCTCTGTCTGTCCCCACCGATATCAGAGCGTATTTTATACCAAGATAGTCTTTGATATATTCAACATATGCTTTTGCATTTTCAGGCAGTTCATTATAGGTTTTAACCTTTGTTATATCTTCCTTCCACCCTTTAAATGTTTTATATACCGGTTTACAGTGTTCCAGAATCTTTATTTCAGGCGGGAACGTGTCATAAACCTTTCCTTCATATTCATATCCAGTGCACACGCGGATTTCATCCATACCTGATAAAACATCAAGTTTGGTAAGAGCAATGTACTTTATCCCGCTGAGAAGTTTTGAATATCTCATCGCAATAAGGTCAAGCCAACCACACCTTCTCGGTCTTCCGGTTGTAGCTCCGTATTCACTTCCGGCTTCTCTCAGCTTTTCACCTTCTTCTCCATGAAGCTCCGAGGGAAAAGGGCCGCTTCCCACACGGGTGGTATAAGCTTTCATAACACCCACTACGTTTGTGAGATGAAGAGGAGACAAGCCTGTGCCTGTAAATGCCCCTCCTGCAGTTGGGTTGCTGGAAGTTACAAATGGATAAGTGCCATGATCCACATCCAGCAATGTCCCCTGGGCACCTTCCAGCATAATTTTTTTATTTGATTCGGATAGTTCATTTATAAGATAGCTGGTTTCACTTACATATGGTTTTAGAATTTCAGCATATTTACGAAAATCACTGTAAATTTTTTCCGGATCCAATGCATCAAGACCATGAATTTTTGTGGCTATTTCATTTACTTCTGTAACATTTTGAAAAATCTTTTCCTTCAAAACATTTTCGTCATAAAGATCACAAACTCTTATCCCGACTCTGTTCATTTTATCGGCGTAGGCAGGACCTATACCTCTACCTGTTGTGCCTATTTTTTTACTGCCTTTTTTAGCTTCTGAATGTTTGTCAAAAAGCTTATGGTAGGGCATTATTAAATGAGCTCTTTTGCTTAAAAACAACCTGTTGTCAAATTCTATACCACGCTTTTTCAAATCATCAATTTCTTCTATCAATGCTTCAGGATCAACAACAACTCCGTTACCTATGATGTTTTGTTTGTCTCTATGCATTATACCGGACGGAACAAGATGAAGTATATACTTTTCACCTTTAATAACCACAGTGTGACCGGCATTGTGTCCCCCGGAGAATCTCACTACGACATCCGCCTGTTCAGTATAAATATCAACAACCTTTCCTTTTCCTTCATCGCCCCACTGGGCTCCCAAAATTAATGTAGTACTCATAAGTTAAACCTCACATTATAATGTTTTTGAATCTGTATCTGTTCTTTAACTGCACTATATTGTTATCATTTTCAGTCCAGAAAACTTTATTGCCTTCATTGCGCAACTTTTCAGCTTTGAAAAAATTGTCCCGGCCTACAATAAGGTAATCGTATAACTCTGCGTTGGAGTCGTAGCGGTATAAAGGTAAAATTTCTTCGATATTATAAGCTAATCCACACGCTGTCATATTTTGCCCGAAATTATTCATTAAGGAATCATATCTGCCTCCGCTACCCAATACAGAGCCAGTGGTATAGTTTATTATATCTATATTCATGCCTGTGTAGTATCCGGCACCCTTTGTTTCTCCTATATCAAAGATAATGGAATTTCTTAGAGATTCAACTTCTTGAGCTAACGAATAAATTTTTTTCAGATAGCTGACTCTTTCAGATAAATTTTTATCAAACATACATTTGCTGTACAACTCATCCAGTATATCGCAGCCTCCGAAGGCCAAAGGAAGATAGTTCAGCAGAAGGGAAAGCTCTTTGGAAAAATTTGCTTCTTTTGTAAAATGTTTTATTTTATCTAAATTTTTTTCTGTCAGAAGCTTGATATATTCTTCGCTTTCGGACGCAATTGTTGTAAGCAACTGGATAAAATGCTGATCACCAATGACAATTTTGTAATCAGAAACACCAAGTTCTTTCATTGTTGCAGATGCAATACTTAAAAGTTCCAGGTCTCCGTAAAGCTCGCTGCTGCCGAAGTTTTCGAAACCCACCTGGTATTTTTCCGACTTAAGGCCCTTGTCTAAATTTACATTTCTAAAAACCCGACCTTTATACTGTAATCTTAAAGGTGTTGGATAATTTCTCATGTAAGTGGATACCATCCTGCAAACCTGAGGGGTAAAATCAGGTCTTAAGACCATAGATTTGCCGGAATTTCTGTCAATAAAACGGATTATGTTTTCATCTCTGAAATCCCATGTGGTGTATTTTAATATTTCATAATATTCATACAGTGGAAGAAAAATTTCAGAATAGCCATAGTTTGCCAATGTTGTCTGGATTTTGTTAATAAGGCTGTTTGTTTTTTTGGCCCGTTCTGGAACGTGACTTTTATGTGTTGTCATATAATATCCTATAAATATTCTAACATAAATTCTTCCGCGGCAGCTACACCTTTACCCATTTCTATATCCAAACCGGCTTTTTTAATACCCATTTCAAAAGCACTAATGGCAATGATTGTGTCAAAAAAATCGTGATAACCGAGATGGGAAATTCTCACAATTTTGCCTTTGAGATGATTCTGTCCCCCGGCAAAAGTGATACCGTTTTCCTCTCTCATTGATTTAACAAACGCTTGTCCGTCAAAATTTTCCGGCATAATAATGCCTGTGGCTGCATTGGAGGGTAAGTCCTTGGCCAGCAATTGAAAACCGAGTGCTTTGACTGCTGCGCGTGTGGCTTCAGCACAGATATAGTGCCTTTTGTAGACATTTTGCAAACCTTCTTTTTCCATAATACCTAAAGCTTTTCTCAACCCGATTATAAGACTTACTGCAGGTGTATAGGCTGTTGTATTCTGGGTTTGAGCTTTTCTTTCTTTCTGTAAATCAAGATAAAATTTAGGTGTTGAAGATTTTTCTACAAATTTCCATGCTTTTTCAGAGAGTGCAACAAAAGCAAGGCCCGGAGGCAGCATGAAAGCTTTCTGTGAGCCTGTTACTAAAATATCTATTCCCCACTCATCCATTTCTGTTTCATATACACCTACGGATGTTATCCCGTCTACAACAAATATTGTGTTATCTCTCAGATTTACTATTTCAGCTATCTCTTTTATCGGATGGAGAACAGTAGTGGAAGTTTCACTTGCCTGCACAAATACACCCTTAATTTCAGGGTTTGATATTAATTTTTCCTCTACCTGTGCTGCAGTAACTGATCTGCCCCATTCAAGTTCGATACTGTCTACTTCTATATTAAAGCTTTTTGCTATATCAATCCATCTTTTTCCAAATTTACCGGCGTTTACAACTAATATTTTATCCCCGGGATTCATTGTGTTGGAGATAGCGGCTTCCATTCCTGCAGTGCCACTGCCAGCAAGTATTAAAATATCATTTTTTGTCCCGAATAGAGGTTTGATTTTTTTTCTGACATCCTCAAAAATTTCAGAAAACTCCGCAGTTCTGTGATGTATCATGGGCTTTGCCATTTCCAACAGCACTTCTTCAGGAACGGGAGTGGGCCCTGGGGAGAGCAAATATTTTTTTAGCATTGTCCACCTCAATGGATGTAATAAACGAGTGCAAGTATTAATACCAAGCTTACCTGCAGGTGTCAAGAAAACGTTATGTTTATACTTTAATAATAGATTATAGGTGGTGCATGGTAGAGACAATGGAATTCTTTGGCTGAAAAGCTGATGACTCATCTCTTGAAATTTAAAAAACACGATATGCCTCAGGGAAGTTGAACAAAAAAGAGTATGAGCGGATGAAAAATTAATTTAGCTGATTTTTTTGTTTACTTGTTTATCCAAATAATACAAATTACATAAATTATGGGCAGATACTCCAGACATTTAAAAATTGTTTTGCTGATTGCCATTATCCTAACCGTTGCCACTGTGATTCTTAGCGTTTCCTCTTCACTGCAGTCTTTGAAACGTTATAAAGAAAACCTTGTGGATTTTTCAGAGTTTGTGATGAGGTCCTTTGAGTCTGGAAATCGCGCATTTATGATGAATGAACAGTTTTCCAGAAGAACTATTGAGCAGTTTGCCCAGGATATTTCAAAGCAACAAATAATAGAAGATATCGTCGTTTACTCAGCATCCGGAGAGATTGTTTTAAGTGTCGGTGATCGGAAGTCTTCGTCCTATCAAGGATTACTTGGCAGACGTTCAGATGACATTGATATGGTTGAGATGGAGGATTCGTTTTTTCTGTTTAAAAGGTTTAATCCCTTTGCCGGTATGCCTATGGGCCGTATGGGTGGGCATATGATGGGTGAGGGGATGATGCATATGTGGAATAATGATGATGGCTATTCAGAAGATTATTATATAGGTATCTTACTGAATAAAAGTGAATATTCCTCAATACTGCATAAGTCGATTGTTGATGTCTCGCAGGTGATTATCCTGGGATTTTTGCTTGTAATTATTTTCTTTTACAGTGTCAGAATTATCGGGGAGTATGAGAGAAAAAACAGGCAGTTACAGATAGTGGAAAGGGAAGCTGAAATCGGCAAGTTTGCCAATGTCCTGGCGCATGAAATAAAAAATCCTTTAAGTTCCATGCGGGGTTTAGTGAGGTTCTCCGCCAATAAAACGGAAAATGTTGAAATTGCTGAATATTTAAACAGTGCTGTGGAGGAAATCGACAGGCTGAATAAGATTGTGAATGATTTTCTTAGCTATGGCAGGGAAATGAATGTGAATTTCAGCAGTGAGGATATAATAGATTTGCTTAACCATACATTAAGTTTATTGAAACATGATATAGAAGACAAAAATATCGATATTGTAATGGAAGGAAGTACATTTGCAGTTTTTGCTGATAAAGACAAACTTCTCCAGGCAGTAATGAATATTCTCCTAAATGCGGTGCAGGCTTCTCCTGAAAATGACAAAATATCTATCCTTATGAACAGTAAGGAAAAAAGTGTAGTTGTAAAAAACAATGTAACAGAAAAAAAGGAGCTGGATAAAGACAAGTTGTTTGAGCCTTTTTATACTAATAAAGCAAAAGGATCTGGCTTGGGAATGGCTATTGCCAAAAAAATAATGATGTTGCATTATAGTAATATCTATGTGAAAAGTACACAACCGTTTGTGGTTGAACTGAACTTTTCAAATCAGAAATCAAAGGATATACTAAAATGAGCAGGAAGATTCTTGTTGTTGATGATGAGAAAAACCATAGGCTGATGCTGAAAATTCATTTGCAGGAAGCGGGTTATGATGTTTATGAAGCCTCTAACGGGATAGAAGCTCTGGAAGTAATTGATGAAAATCATGTTGACCTGATTTTGCTTGATATAAAAATGGATTTGATGGATGGCTTTACCTTTTTATCTCATGCTAAACAAAAAGGTGCAGAAGGGATTCCGGTAATAGTTATTACTGCATATTCTAATGTAAAAACTGCTGTCAAAGCTATGAAATTGGGTGCTGTTGATTTTATTTCCAAGCCGGTTAATACTGATGCATTGATAGAGTATGTTGAAGCAAATTTACAGGAGGCTTCCTCTGACGGAAAGGCCACCGGCGGAAAGCAGGTGCTAAAGGATTATAAATTTGACGGTGTTTATTCTGAGGAAGGTCTGGGAAGTATTATTGAAATGCTGAAGATGGTGGCACCTACCGATGCCACTGTTCTCATCACCGGAGAATCGGGAACAGGGAAGGAATTGGTTGCCAAATCAATTCACGATAATTCCAACAGAAAAAACGGCCCATTTCTTGCTGTGAACTGTGCTGCACTTAATGAAAATCTTATTGAAAGTGAAATGTTTGGACATGAGAAAGGAGCATTCACCGGAGCAACTTCCCTGAAAAAAGGTAAGTTTGAGTTGGCGGATAAGGGTACTCTTTTTTTGGACGAAGTGGCAGAGCTGCCAGTGGTAACGCAGGCTAAGCTGCTAAGAGGCATACAGGAAAAAGTCTTTGAAAGGGTCGGAGGGGAAAAGAGTTTAAAATCTGATGTCAGGATAATTGCAGCGACTAACAAGGATTTACAACAAATGGTTGACAATGGCGATTTCAGGGAGGACCTTTTTTTCCGGCTAAATGTATTCCCTGTGAAATTACCTCCGCTTCGGGAAAGAAAATCTGAAATTCCTATGCTTGTGGAGTATTTTATAAAAAAATATTCCCATTCCTTCAATAAGTATGTAAAAGGCTATACCAGAGATTATATGGATAAATTATTGAAGTTCAGTTTTCCAGGTAATATAAGGGAGCTATCAAACCTGGTGGAAAGAAGTATTATTCTCTGCAATTCTGATATGTTGGAGGCTGCTCATCTGCCAGAGCCAGATACTAATACGGCAAAAAATAAAAGTATGGATATAAAGGATAATGAGCGAATGCTGATTTTGAAGGCTTTAAAGCAAACAGATTATAACAAAACCAAAGCAGCTGAAATCCTGGGTGTATCCAGGAGAACCCTTCATAATAAAATAAAAGAATATGAATTAGAGGTGTGAGACATGTCAGAGAAACTTTGGGGAGGCAGATTCAATATGCCAACCCATAAAATGGCTGAGGAATTTAATGCATCAATACATTTTGACAAACGGTTGTATAAATACGATATAAAGGGAAGCCTAGCTCATGTTTCCATGCTGGCAAAACAGGAGATTATTTCCCGAGAAGAAGCGGAAATTATAAAAACAGCGTTACTGGAAGTTGAGAAAGAAATTGAAAACGGTGAGTTTACATATCGTACTGAAGATGAAGATATACATATGGCTATCGAAAAACGTCTGCATGAGATAGCGGGACCTGTGGCCGGCAAACTGCACACAGCCCGTAGCCGTAACGATCAGGTGGCTACGGATTTCAGGATGTTTCTCAGGGATAAAATGGCGGAAATAATGGAGTCTCTAAAAAAGCTTATGAAAGCTATTGTTGATAAATCTGAAAAAGAAATAGATGTGTTAATGCCGGGCTATACACATTTGCAGACAGCTCAACCTGTACTTTTTCCCCATTATGCGATGGCATATTTTCAGATGTTTAAACGGGATTATCTGCGTTTTATGGACTGCAAACGACGTATAAACGAATGTCCCCTTGGCTCAGGTGCTCTGGCGGGTACCACTTTTGATATTGATAGAGAATATACTTCCGAAAAGCTTGGTTTTGACCGCCCAACGGAGAACAGCATGGATTCTGTAAGCGACAGGGACTTTGCCCTTGAATTTCTGTCTGCTGCATCTATATGTGGTATGCATTTATCCAGAATATCTGAGGAAATAATCATTTTCTCAAGTGCCGAATTCGGTTTTATCGATCTCTCCGATGATTTTTGTACAGGCAGCAGTATTATGCCCCAAAAAAAGAATCCTGATATGGCTGAATTAATACGGGGCAAAACAGGACGATTATACGGCAATATGATAAGTTTGTTTACCACTATGAAAGGGTTGCCGATGGCATACAATAAAGATATGCAGGAAGATAAAAAACCGGTTTTTGACAGTGCAGATACACTGGTGTACAGTCTTGAAATTTTTGCTGAAATGTTTTCAAAGATGAAGTTGAATCCCGCAAAAATGAAAAAGTCTGCAGCTGCAGGTTTTTCCACAGCGACAGATTTAGCCGATTATCTGGTGAGAAAAGGGATGCCTTTTAGGCAGGCACATAATGTGGTGGGCAAAACAGTTGCCTATGCTCTTTCAAAAAACAAAGAGCTGGAAGATCTTACGCTGGATGAACTAAAACAGTTTTCCGATGAAGTCGATGAGGACATTTTCGCATACATCATGGTTGAAAAATCAGTGGATAGCAGAAACACCGAGGGTGGTACTGCAAAAGACTCGGTAAAAAGACAGATAAAATCTGCCAGGGAGTTTATTCGTTGAATCGTTTGGTATTTTTCCTTATTCTAATTGTTAGTGTTACGAGTTTTGTAGCCTGCGGGAAAAAAACAAGTCCGGTTTCCAAGGATTCATTTTCACTCCCTGTGCCTTCTGAAAAATTGGTAAAATTGACAGATAGCGGCATTAATATTGTAAACAGTTCGGAAAAGTATTTTTTATTTGTTGAAAAAAGTAGTTATGATAACAGCGGCTGTTTAGATGAATTTAAGTTTTTAACACGTTTGGGATATAAAAAAGATTTTTTGGATGACAATGTTACCACTGCTGCTAAGTATGTATACCGTTTGACATACTACGATGAGAAACTGGATATCTTTTCAAAACGAAATAATGTTGTGGTTACATACAGCAAGCCTTTGACTGTCAAGGATTTTCAGTACAATATTAATGAAGACGGGAGCGCAGATATTTATTTGTCATTTCCGGATAGTCTTATGTATTATGCTTTTTTTATCAACAATAAAAAAATTTATGAAGGGAAAAAGGAAAATATTAATGTTGTTCTCGAAAAAAACAAAATTAATAACATAAAGATTGAGTCTTATGATATTTATGGAAATAAAGGGAAGGAATTCACCGCAGTAATAGATATGACTGAGCCCCTGATACTTTCAAAACCAGCCAACGTCAGGACACTAAAAGGCAGTGGCTTTATTCTCATTTCATGGGATGCTGTTGACGGAGCGGAGAAATATTTTGTGTTAAAACAGTCGGATAAGGGTTTTGAAAAGCTGGGTGAAAGCGTAAATAATTATTTCAGATATAAAGATATTCCGGAGCAATGCGAACAATTTGCTGTTAAAGCTTTCTCGGAGCACGGAGAATCCGATATGAGTCTTTTTGAAATATGCCCTTAATAAAGGTTATTTTTGCAATAGGACAGGCGAAAAGCTATTGAAAATCGTTGGAATATAGATATAATTCCTTCCTTAAATATTTACAGATAATCAGCATTTACCGAGAAAATATGGAGTTGCTTAATGTTTCATATTGTAATGCTGTGTGGTTGAGATTAAACATATGAGGTTACTTTAAAGGGGTGAACAATGCTGACAATTTTAATTACCGTCCTGGTATCAACACTTGCGAGTATCGGTATCTATTTTATTTCTTACAGTTACTTCCTTTCTCTGTTGGTGGGTATAATTTTGCTTTTAGGTCTTAATTATTTTATTGGAAGAAAGTTCTTAAACAAACTTACAGAGCTTTTCAAGTCTGTAGAAAAGGATATGAAAGCCAGTCGCTATGATAAAGCCATATCAAGACTAAAGGATGGTTATAAATATTCCAAATGGCAGCTTTTTGTCAAAGAACAGATAAATTCTCAGATCGGTATAATTTATTACATGAAGAAGGATTTTAAAACTGCCAAAGAATATCTGGAAAAAGGTTTTTCCAAAAACTGGCTAGGTATGTGTATGCTTGCAACGATGTATTTCAAAGAAAAGAAGTATGATAAAGTGGAAAAAATTATGGAAAAAGCGGTAAAAGCTGCCAAGAAAGAGGGTTTTGTCTACAGTGTTTACGCTTATTTCTTAACAGAAATGGGGAGAAAAGATAAAGCTATACAGATATTGCAAAAGGGTAGCAACAAAGCTCCTCTGGATGAAAAACTGGAATCCAATCTCGAAAATCTTAAAAATGGCAAAAAAATGAAAATGCAGAATTATGGCGCTATGTGGATGCAGCTGAACATTGATAAAATGCCCCAGGGGGTAAAGCCCTACCAGATGCTTTTAAACAGACAGAAAATCAAACGGAGATAGAGAGTGCTCAAAGATATACAGAGTCTGGGTGATGATCGTAATATAGCAATAGATAATGTAGGTATAAAAAATATTCTGTATCCTATTGTGGTCAAGGATAAAACAAAAGGAATGCAGCATACTGTTGCAAGAATTAATATGTATGTCAAACTTCCCCACAGTTTTAAAGGTACCCATATGTCCCGTTTTGTGGAAATACTGAATAACTATAAGACTGATATAGACATAAGATCCTTTGGAGACATACTGGATGATATGATGAGTGCGCTGGATTCAGAAGAGGCGAGTGTTGAGGTGAAATTCCCATACTTTATCGAAAAAAAAGCTCCTGTTTCAGGACTTGCATCGTTAATGGATTACGAATGTAAATACATTGGTTATGCTACACCGGATAAAAAAGATTTTATTACCTGTGTAAAGGTTCCTGTTGTTTCTTTGTGTCCATGTTCTAAGGAGATTAGTGATTTTGGAGCTCACAATCAGCGCAGTTATGTGGAAATTAAAGTGAGATACAGTAAGATGGTCTGGATTGAGGATTTGGTGAATATTGCTGAATCCAGCGGCAGTGCTCCAATATATTCACTTCTGAAAAGAGAGGACGAAAAGTATATTACCGAGAAATCATATAACAATCCTGTTTTTGTAGAGGATATAGTAAGGAATGTTTCGGGGAAGCTTCTTGCTGATGACAGAATCACATGGTTTGAGGTTTCCAGTGATAATATTGAGAGTATACACAACCACTCTGCGTATGCTCTTGTAACTAGAGATAAAAGAAAGCAAAGTTAACGTTCTTTTTTTGCATTTTTGGTAGGCGGTGTTAAGTGTTAAGAGCTAAGTGCTAAGTGTTAAGTTGCTAAGTGCAGGGTATTAAGTACCTCTACTACCTTCCCTATAACTCATCACGCATCACGGTATCCTGCATTGAGACATTTGAATAATTAAGTTGTTGTCACCCTGAACTTGTTTCAGGGTCTTATAATTTACTGATATCATTAGATGCTGAAATAAATGGTTGCCTACGGCAAATTTATCTGTCCTTAGACAGATGTTACAGCATGACCAAATAGGGTCATTCAAAAGTCTTGCATTACGGTATCACCCATTACGGATTACGGTATCTCGGCATTTACTCATCACCCTTCATCTGTTGTTTTACGTGTACATCCCTCTGTGGATAGGGTATTGTTATTCCGTTTTCTTTGAAGGCTTTGTTTATCCCGGCCAGTAAACTGAATTTCAGTGCCCAGTAGTCAGCAGTTTTTACCCAGGGTCTGAAAATAAGTATTATTCCGTTAGCACCCAGTTCAGTAACTTCAATTTGCGGCTCAGGTTCCTTTAAAACTCTGGAATCTGACATTGCCAGGTTTCTGAGCACTTCTCTTGTTTTTTCCACATCATCCTGATAATCTATTTCAACAGTCAAGTCCAGCCTTCTGGTATCGTGAGCTCCGTAATTTATTATGTTTGAGTTGGTTATGCTGGAATTTGGGACAAAAATCTTTTTATTATCCGGAGTCACCATCTCTGTCTGGAAAAGACTGACTTTATTGACAGTTCCCCCTATTCCTGCAGCCTCAACGTAATCCCCCACTTTAAAAGGTCGGTTGAAGAGCAGCAATATGCCTGAGCCCAGGTTGGAGAGATTACTCTGGAGAGACAAGCCTAAAGCGAGAGTTGCGGCACCAAGTACAGCAATCAGCGAGGTGGTCTTTACACCGAGATTGTTTAGTGCAATTATTATGACTATGATCATTGCCAAAATGTAGATTAAATCTCCCAGAAAATTTGAGAGGGTTTTATCTACATTGCCCCTGGTTGTCAATTTTTTTATAACTCTTTTTAACCACTTTGCCGTTATTCTACCGATGAAAACTATTACTATTGCAAGTATAATTTTAAGACCGTAAGTTATTGCGTATTCGCTAATCAACTGAATGTTCATGCAAACCTCCTGCTAATAAAAAAGTATGAATTTCAGTTCGTGTTAAATGATAATGTTTAATTGTCTTAAATACAACATTTTTTCTCGACAAGCGTTTGAAAATTATTAATATATAACCTATGACTTTGAAGTGGTGTGAGAACTGTAGGCAATATACGGATGTGGAAAAGGTAAACCAAACGCCCGGGATTTTTTTGGTAATTGCTATGATCATTTTTTTCATGCCTGTAATAGGAACGTTTGTGGGGATTCCTTCGCTTATTATTAGTTTTCTATGGTGGCTTAATACCCCTGTTAAATGTATCAAATGCGGAAGCAGAAATATAAAAAAAATAAAGGAGCATGAAAAACCGTCTGAAAATGTACTTATTGCCAGAAAATATGATGAAAAAATAAAGAATCATAATGAAGATACATATTAAATTTTTAAATAGTTATTGCTTTTCGGGTATGGTATAAGTATTATTTTCTCCAGAAAATATTCTGGGTTAAATATCCCTTTGAGAGGCTCTATATGTTTGGTTTGGGAATGACGGAAGTAGTTTTAATATTGGTTTTGGCATTGATTGTGGTGGGTCCTAAAAAATTGCCCGAAGTGGCTAAAGGGCTTGGCAAAGGTTTCGCTGAATTTAAAAAAGTGATGAATGACTTTAAAGATGCAGTGAATATAGACGATATTGATGAATCATCATCATCTTCTTCTTCCTCCGGTTCGAAAAATAAAGATATTTCAGAGGTTTACAAAAACAAATGGCAGCAGGACATACTGCAAACTGAAGATGAAAACAACGAAGATAAGGAAAGCGAAAAAACAGATAAAACAGAAGAATCTGATGAAAATGTAAAACGTGAAAGCAGGGATACCTAATGGCGGGAATTGAAGACAAAATACCTCTGACTGCCCATCTTGAAGAACTTCGCTCCAGAATCATAAAAATAGTGATTTTACTGATTATCATTTTTTCTTTCTGCTACTGGCAGAGTGAGTTTTTACTGAAGTTTGTTACTGAACCAGTAGTGAGGAATTTGCCGGAAAATTCTTCGATGGCAATGTTAAAGCTTACAGAGGGTTTTTTTACTGAGCTCAAGCTGTCGTTAATTGCAGCTGTTTTTTTTGGCATGCCGTATATATTGTATCAGCTTTGGAAATTTGTTGCTCCGGGGCTTTATGCTCATGAAAAAAAATATGTGGTTAGTTTTGTTATTGTATCATCACTTTTATTTTTTCTGGGCGCGGCTTTTGCATACTATATAGTTTTTCCTTTTGGTTTTAAATTTTTCCTTAATTATGCCAAAGGTGATGTTATCGCTTCACTTTCGCTTCAATGGTATCTTTCCTTTGTTGTTCGTCTTATTCTGGGTTTCGGTATTATATTTGAACTGCCTGTTTTTGTTTTGTTTCTATCAAAAATGGGACTTTTAACGGCTGATTTTATGAGAAAAAACAGACGTTATGCAATTGTGCTTTTGTTTATTGCTTCGGCGATTTTTACACCGCCGGATGTTTTTACTCAAATGATGATGGCAGGGCCTCTTATACTGCTGTATGAAATAAGTGTTTATGTTGCCAAAATATTTGGCAGAAAAAGCGATTTGAGTGAGGATGATATATATGAGTGAAGAGCTGAGGGATAAATTCGGGCGGAGCTATAAATATCTGCGGATATCCGTAACAGACCGATGTAATTTCAAATGCAAATACTGTATTCCTAACGATGATTTCCGGTATTTATCACACAATAAGATACTCCGTTATGAAGAAATGCTCTTGGCTGTCGATGCTTTTGCTCAACTGGGTGTGAATAAAGTACGTATAACCGGAGGTGAGCCTCTTGTCAGAAAAAACATTTCTTTCTTTCTTAAAAAAGTGAAAGATATCCCCGGAATTAAAGAAGTCACATTAACGACAAACGGTTCGCTTTTGCATAAATTTGCAAAGGATATACATGAGGCGGGGATTAACCGAATCAATGTCAGTCTCGATTCTCTTCGTGAAGACAGGTACTCCTTTATCACCGGAGGATTTGATCTCAAAACCATTAAAAGCGGTATTAATATAGCCAAAGAGGAAGGTATAAAGCCCATTAAGGTTAATACAGTCGTTATTCGGGGTTTTAATGATGATGAAATAATAGATTTCTGTGATTTTGCCGCCGATAATGATATTGTTGTTCGTTTTATAGAGTTTATGCCTATCGGTAATTCGGCGGGATGGCATAAGGATAATATTGTTACAGGTAAAGAGATAATTGATATAATATCTAAAAAATACAGTCTGGAAAAAGTTGAAAGAAAAGAAATGGAGGGGCCTGCCAAAAACTTTAAGCTTGCAGGCGGTGGCATGATAGGTGTGATAACGCCGATATCACAGCATTTCTGTTCTGAGTGTGATAAAATAAGACTTACTGCAGACGGTAAAATCAGACCATGTCTTTTGTCAGATGATGAAATTGATGTGAGAGAGATAATAAGAGGCGGCTGCATAGAGGATATAAAGAGGAAAATCAGGGAGAGTCTTGATATTAAACAACAAGAGCATCACTTGAGTAACAGAAGCTGCAGAGAGCTTTATAAAAGGACGATGTCCAAGATAGGAGGTTGATATCAATATCAAATACGGCCCAAAAAACCTTGCTTTTAACAGTGAACAGAATATTGAAATTCTGGACAGGGAATTCAACGAACCGGTTTTAAGCAGCCGGGAAATTTTTCAGAAAATAAATTCTGCCCCCCATTACAGTGAAGGAATAGATGAGATGTTGCAAAAGGCTACCTCGATTTTAATAATATTGCCTGATATAACAAGGAAGTCGGGTGCCTGCTTTTTTCTGAAAGAGCTTATCCACAGAATAGAGTCATACGGAAAATCATTTTCTTTCATTTTTGCTGTGGGTACCCACAGACCACTCACTGTTGAAGAGAAAAAGGAAATTTTAACGGATGAAATATATGAGAAATATTCACAATATATTATAGATCACGATCCGGATGATACTGAGAATATGACATATTACGGCAAGACGAAACATACAACTCCTGTACTTCTGAATAATGCATATTTTAAGCACGACACAATAATTCCTATAGCGTCAATAAGTTATCATTATTTTGCAGGTTTTGGCGGCGCAAGGAAGATGATTCTGCCTGGGATAGCTTCCCGTAAGAGTGCTATGAACAATCATAAGCTGGCTCTTGAAGAGAGGCTGAGAAAAAGAAATCCTTATGCCTGCACTGGTAATCTAAAACAAAACCCTGTGCATGATGACATTGTTGAAGCTGTTATGATTGCAAGGGCAGGGAAGAATTTCTTCGCCATAAATACGATTTTGAATGATAAAGGCAAAATCGTTGATGTGGAAGGTGGTGATCTGTTTATCTCACATATCAAAGCCTGTGAGCGCTTAAAGGAGCTTACAAAGGTTGAGGTGTCAGATAAATACGATTTTGTTATATGTTCCTGTGGCGGATTTCCAAAAGATATCAATATGATACAGGCTCAGAAATCGATAGACAGGGTGAAGAATATTGTGCGTGAAGGCGGTAAAATAGTTTTCTTTGCCGAATGTAGAGACGGCTACGGCAATGAAACATTTGAAAATTTTTTTGATTATCCTTCTTCAACAGAAATGGTCAAAAAGCTTTTTGAGGAGTATAAAATAAACAGGCAGACTGCTTTTAATCTGCGGAATATTACAGAGCACTTTGAATGCTACCTGTACTCCCGTTTTGATGAAGAAGAGAGTAAACGCATGGGATTCGTAAAGATAAATGATACCGGTGAAATTAATGAACTCTTAAAAGAGGGAGAAAGGGTTGCCTTTGTGCCCAATGCCTCGCTGGTTTATTTTGAAAACGGGTAAATGCGTTATGGCTGAGTTAGTTTACCCAAAACTTAGCACACGTGGTATATCCTTTTGCTATATTGTCTCTTAATATACGATGACAAAATACAAGAATTTGTCACCTCGAGCGGAGTCGAGGGCTCTCTATTCTTATATAACAAATATATCTGTGTTTCTGCTTAAGATGCTTTTGATTGGGGAACAATTTTTTTGTGCATGACAAACTTGGTTTCTTCATCAGATACTTTATACTCAACAGAATCCATGAGCTGCTTTATGATAAAAAGCCCTCTGCCTTTATCCTGATAAGGCTCTGGTGTGCTAACTGCTTCCAAATCAAAGCCTGAGCCGTTGTCTGATACTTCCAATGTCAAAGAATCATCTATAAGCTCCAATTTAACTTTAACATAGTGTTCGGGGTTGTTTTTACAGCCGTGTAAGATTGCATTCGATGAAGCTTCTGTTAGTGCAAGATTCATTTGAAAAGCAAGATCACTAATATCGCTCCCGTTGTTTAAACATTTTTGTAGAAATACTTCCACCAGGTCTCCCAGCATGGAGAGCAATTTAATATCGCTTGGGATAGTTATTTCAAGTACTACAGGATTTTTTGACATTTACATATCCTTTTTGGCTGACTCCATATCAGGATAAATTTGTAAGATTTGTGTTAGGCCGGTGGTTTTCATGATATCCATTATCTTATTACTTAGGTTGGCGAGTTTTAAATCAACATTATTGTTGGCAGCTTGCTTGTGTAAATAGACCAGTGCACTTAACCCGGAACTGTCAATAAACTCAAGGTTTTTAAAATCTATTATAGAGTCCTGGTTTTTTATCAAATGGAAAACCTCCTCTTTAAACTCCTGAGCATTACTTGCATCTATCCTTATATTATTAATCTCAACTATTATAGTGCCATTTTCAGAGAAACTGCTCATTTTCATTTGCATAACCTTTATAGTATTTTTCTATTCTTTACTACTATTATATAGCACAAAATAAAATTTTGCCATATTTCTTTGAAAAATATTAGACATAATATATAATCAATGCTAATAAAATGTCTGAAAATGCTGGTAAAGCAGGAACGCAGATATATTTGTTATATAAGAATAGAGAGCCCTCGACTCCGCTCGAGGTGACAAATTCTTGTATTTTGTCATTTCGACCGGAACCGCGCACTTAACGCTTTAAGTGCGTGGGGAGAGATCTCTTTTACTTAATGCTATATGCTAAATAATATGCAATTATGCTTAGTAACCTCTTCGACAAAAATAGGGGGGCCGGATGGAGAATATTTTTATTATTGGACATAAAAATCCTGACAGTGATTCGATTTGCTCAGCTATTGCCTATTCTTACCTGAAAAACAGAATTGATTCGGAAAATCGGTATATACCAATGCGATGCGGGAATATAAACAGCCAGACCAAGTTTATTCTTGAGAGTGCCGACATGAATGCACCGGCTTTTGTCAGTGATATTTATCCAAAGGTAAAAGACGTAATGTCGGATAATGTCGTATCATCCGATGAGAACTCTCCGGTTTTTAATGTGATGAAAAATATAGAAGATTTGAAAATACGGATGACACCTATTGTTGATATAAATAGAAAAATTGAAGGAATAGTAAGCATACTGGAAATTACCGATTATTTTATGTCCGATAACTTATTGAAAAAACCTGTATATATATTCAGACCTGAGAATTTTAAAAAGGTAATAGATGGTTATTTTTATAAAAAAGGTATATCTCAGGAATTTTCGGCATCGGTAATGGTTGGGGCAATGCCTTTTGAGCGCTACGTAAATCAGATGAAGAAACTTGATTTGAAAAAAACTATTCTTGTAGTAGGCAAGCGAAGGGATATTATTGAATTTGCTGTGGAAAATGAAGTCCCCGCCATTATACTTACGGGGTTTACTTCAGAAGCGGATGTTGATGTTGATTTTGAGAATTACAGCGGATGGGTTTATGTTTCCAACTTAGATACAGCTGAAACACTCCGCAGGCTTGCTCTTACTGTACCTGCCAAGTATCTTATGAGTAGTGATATTCCCGTGATTAAACCTTATAGTGACCTCAGTGACGCCAAAAATGTCATGCTCACCCATAACAGAAGAGGGTTGATTGTTGTGGATGACAATGACGAATTAGTGGGGATTGTGACACGTTCAGATGTTTTGAAAAGTTATAAACAAAAAATGATTATGGTGGATCACAACGAATTGAGCCAGGCTGTAGAAGGAGCTGAATCTGCAGAGATAGTTGAAATTGTGGACCATCATCGGTTGGGCACAATTAAAACAAGTAAACCGATTCAGTTTTTGGCAAAGCCTGTTGGAAGTACATGTTCAATTATTTATGAACAGTTTAAAAATTATGATATTAAACCTGAAAACGGTATAGCAATGTTACTTTTGTCAGGGATATTATCCGATACAGTTATGCTTAAATCACCCACCACCACAGCCTGTGATATATCTTTTGTAGAGGAGCTTTCAGGGATTATTGGTCTGGATTATAAAGAATATGGAAAGGAAATGTTTTATGCTACCGACAGCCTTAAATCGCGGAAACCTTCTTCGGTTATCAAATCTGATTTTAAAGAATATTCTGAATTTGAAAGAAACTTTGGAATAGGACAGGTGGAGGTAGTAAACCTGAATGAAATAGAAGATATGAAGCAGATTTTTATTGAGGCTTTGGATGATGTTTGTAAGGAAAGGAAACTGGATTTTGCTATGCTTCTTGTGACAGACATTATCAATACCAACAGCATCCTTTTAGTAACAGAGTTTAAAGAAGCATCATGGCTGACATACCGGCGTATTGACGAAAATACTTTTGATCTTCCCGGCGTCCTTTCCCGGAAAAAGCAGCTATTGCCTGAAGTTTTAAGAGTTTTGGAAGAGAGAAGTGAAAAATAATATTGATAAAAACAGGTTTCTCGTATATTTTCCTTTGAATGAAAGTATTCAGAGATTTATCCGAATATAATGAAGATATTCAGACAGTTCTGACTATAGGAAATTTTGATGGTGTACATTTAGGCCACCAGAAAATTTTGAATAAAATGTATGAGCTTTCAAAGCAGTACGGTTTTAGATCTGCTGTTTTTACTTTTGAGCCACATCCCATGAAATTTTTCGGAGCGGATGTCCCTATGCTTCAGACCCCCCGTCAAAAGATAAAAATGCTGGAAGATGCCGGTACTGATTATCTTTTTGAGCTGCAGTTTGGTGAAAATTTTGCAAAGATGCCTCCTGATGTTTTTATCAGGGAGATTATTGTCAAAAAGCTGAGAGCAAGATTTATTATTGTTGGTTACGATTATAAGTTTGGCTACAGGCGTAAAGGAGACTACAACCTGCTTAAGTTTTTGTCATCTTCTTATGGCTACACCCCTTTTAAGATAGACAGGGTGGAGGTTGACGGCATGGTTGTTTCCAGCACAAATATCAGAAATCTTATAAGGCAAGGAAATATTACCCTTGCCAATAAAATGCTGGGGAGAGCGTTCAGTCTTGAAGGGATAGTGGAGCATGGCAGTAAAATCGGTAGGCTGTTGGGATATCCAACAGCAAATATTAATATTGAAAATGAAATATTGCCGAAAACAGGTGTTTATGCTTCTAGGCTGTGTGTGGATGGTGTTAAATATAATTCGGCAACAAATATAGGTGTACGCCCCACCTTTGATTTTGATACAGAAGATGTCCGCGTTGAGGTCTTTATTTTTAATTTTCACGGGGATCTTTACGGCAAACGTGTGGAGCTGGAACTCGTTGAATATTTAAGACCGGAAAAAAAATTTGACAGCTTTGATGCTTTGAGAGAGGCTATAGCCTCCGACTGTAAAACAGCTGAAGGTTTGCTGAAATGAGAAAAAAAATAAATGTTTCCTTTATCGGTCTTGGTTGCTCAAAAAACAATAACGACCTGGAATACCTTATGGGGTATTTGGCAGATAACGGTTGCGGCATTGTCAATAATATCGACGAAAGTGATTATATAGTTGTAAATACCTGCGGGTTTATAGAGCCTGCTGTATCTGAGGCTATAGAAAATATTGTGGAGGCGGGTCAGCATAAAACCGGCGGTAAAAAGCTGGTTGTTACAGGCTGTATGGTGGAGCGCTATAAAGATCAATTTGCTGCAGAATTTCCGGAAGTAGATTTTTTTACTGGAGTTCATACGCTGGATGAAGCCGCAGAGTTTATTTTAAAAGATTCCCACTTATTTGGGAAAAGGGAAACGTTACCTTCTTACTCTACAAGCAGGATTATTTCCAATTCAGGATATTATGCATATGTTAAAATATCTGACGGATGTAATAACAGATGCAGTTATTGTACGATTCCTTCGATAAGGGGGCACTTGCGTAGCAGAAGTATAGAGGATATCATAGAGGAAGTGAACGGTTTGCTCATGCAGGGAGTGCGCGAAATAATACTGATTTCTCAGGACAGCACAAAATACGGCATGGATTTGTATAAAAAAAGCTCTTTAGTGGAGCTTGTGGAGGAGATTAACAGTATCCCGGGTGATTTTTTTATCAGGCTTTTATACCTTAATCCGGATGGTATTGACAGAGAAATGATTTTGAAATTTGCAGAATTTACCAAGCTTATAAAATATTTCGAAATTCCTGTACAGCATATAAGCGATAATGTGTTAAACAGGATGAACCGAAAGTCGGACAGTTACCATATAAGAAATGTGTTCAACTGGGTGAGGCAGATAATGCCAGAAGTCTTCATCCGAACTACATTTATTGTGGGTTTTCCAGGAGAAACGGAAGCAGATTTTAATATGCTGAAAGATTTTATCATTAACTATAAACCTGACTTCGCAGGCTTTTTTGCTTTTTCTCCAGAAGAGGGGACCCCTGCCTGGGATATGTCCGGATGTATTGATGATGATACAGTGGAAAATCGTATTCACATTCTGGAGAATCTCCAAATGAAAAATACGGAAAAAAGGTTGAATGAACTTAAAAAGAAAGAGATAGTCTCATTTGTGGAAAAAGCTAATGATGATTTTGAGTTTATCCTGGAGGGCCGGTCACTATTTCAGGCTCCTGAAATTGATGGTAAGACATACTTTATAGATGGTGTAGCAACAAATGGCTGGGGTCCTTACAAATGTAGTATTGAAAAAATTAAATATCCGGATATATACTGTAGGATAATATCTGAAGGGGTCACATGATGAAAAAAATTTTAATATTGTTAGCATTCGTAGTTTTTGTTGTCAGCTGTGCGAGCAAAAATCCCAATGAAATGTCTGCTGAACAGCTGCTTAGTTACGGTTTAAATGCATTTGAACAAGCTGATTATGATGAAGCAGCGAAATATTTTGAAAAAAGTATTATGAAGGCGGACACTCCGGAGATAGCAGCTAAAGCTCAGCTTTTTCTGGGTAACTCCTATTTTATAATGGGCGATTTTGCCCAGGCAATTCCCTCATATGAGCAGTATCTTGATTTGTACGAAGGTACAAAAGAAGAAAAGAGGGTTATATTTAGATTGGCATCCTCATATTATAAAATAATTCAAAGTATAGACAGAGACCAAAGCAATACAAAAGAGGCTTTAAAGTACTTCGAAAAATTACGCCAGAAATTTCCTGCGTATGCCCACGAAAAGGGAGTGGATGATACTATCCGGAAATTGAGAAATCGTCTGGCTGAAAAGGAAATGTATGTAGCTGAATTTTATTTCCGTATTGGCAAAGACGAAGCAGCTGAAAAAAGGCTGAAATATATTCTGGAAAACTATCAGGATACAGAAGTATACTGCAAAGCCGCCTTGAAATACAGCGAATATTTGATAGAAAAAGGTAAAAAAACAAATGTTGCTGTTGCTTATCTGAAAAATGTTTTGCAGCAAAACAACGATAAGGAATATTTAGAACGTGCAAGTGAAATACTAAAAAAACTTGAGAGCAACGTTAGTTCGGAATAGAATCTTTTCTATCCTGAAATAGCGTAAAAACAAATCCATGTTTGTATTTCTAAAATGTATGTTTAAGGCAAACCGTCCTTATTTCCATGGATTATGTTAAGGTACAAAAATTTTCTAAGATTTATGAGCCACAGGCAGGATTTTGCTGATGTTTATATACGTAAATGAAGCAACTATGGAGGTTAATTAGATGCTGGATTTAAAATTTTTGGTTAGTAATCCCCACGAGGTTAAAGACAATCTTGCCAGACGTGGTGAGGAAATTGACATTGACAGCATAATTGAGCTTAATCAGAAGCGTAAGGATTTTATTAAAGAAGTAGAGGTTTTGAAAAATAAACGTAACGAAGTATCAAAGAAGATTGGCGAATTAAAAAGGCAAAATAAAGATATTTCTGAAATTACAAAAGAAATGAAAACAGTCTCAAACAAAATCTCTGAATACGACAGTGAAATTAAAATGATAGAGGAAGATATAAACGGGATTCTCATAAGGATTCCTAATATGCTTTTACCGGAAGTTCCTGATGGAAAAGATGAAAGCGAAAATATTCTAAGCCATGAATGGGGTAACAGAAGAGAGTTTGATTTTGATCCCAAACCCCACTGGGAGCTGGCTGAAAAACTAAATCTGGTTGATTTTAACAGAGGAGCGAAAATTGCCGGATCCCGCTTTTCTGTTTATATTGGGGCGGGAGCGAAACTGGAGCGTGCTCTTATTAATTTTATGTTGGATAAGCACTCTGAAAATGGATATACGGAAGTTATCCCACCGTTACTTGTTAATTCAGCCACCATGACAGGAACAGGTCAGCTGCCCAAATTTGAGGATGATTTGTTTAAATGTGAAAGGGATGGTTTGTATTTGATACCCACAGCTGAGGTACCTTTAACCAATATATACGCCGGTGAAATTTTGCAGGGGGAAAATCTGCCCCTGAAGTTTATGGCTTATACGCCCTGCTTCAGACGGGAAGCTGGCGCCCACGGTCAGGACACCAGAGGGCTTATAAGGCAGCATCAGTTTAACAAAGTGGAGTTGGTAAAAATTGTCACTCCGGAAACTGCCTGGGAAGAGCTGAAAAAACTGCTGGAAGATGCTGAAGATATTTTAAGACAGCTTTGTATTCCGTATAGAGTGGTTAAACTTTGCAGCGGAGATGTTGGATTCTCTGCGGCATTCACATTTGACATAGAGGTATGGTTGCCCGGTCAGAAATGTTACAGAGAAATTTCCAGTTGTAGTATTTTTACTGATTTTCAGTCGAGAAGGGCTGGAATAAGATATAAAGTAAAGGGTAAAAAAGGTACGGAATATCCTTATACCTTAAATGGTTCCGGTCTGGCAGTTGGAAGGACATTTCTTGCAATTCTTGAAAACTATCAAAATCAGGACGGGAGTATTGTAATCCCGGAAGTACTGCGGCCTTATATGAACAATGTGGAGGTAATAAGCTGAGATATGTCTCCAAGCCTCTGTGTTTTGGGAATGCCTCTAACGGATGATTTCAGGAATACTGACGAAAATATTTCTTCCATCTTGAAGGATTCAGATTTGATTATTGCCGAAGAAAAGAAAGTCGCCCGTAAAGTTTTGGCAAGATGCGGATGCAGAGGCCGCAATTTTTATCTTCTAAATGAGCATTCCACAGAGGCAGATAAATCTGAGTTACTTGACCTGGTAAAACAGAGGAAAATGTCCTGTCTGTTTTCTGATCAGGGAACTCCGTGTGTGGCCGATCCCGGCTATGATTTCGTTAATATGTGCTACGATGCAGGCATACATGTTTTTTCCATGCCAGGTCCTTCCAGTATTACTACAGCATTGTCGGTAAGCGGTTTTTATGCAGAGCGATTTTATTTTGCCGGTTTTCCTCCGAGGGAAAGAACATTGAGAAAAAAGCACATGGAGAAGTTGCTTAACCAGCAGGACACTGTTGTAATGTTTGAGCGTCCATATGTTATGAAAAAATTTGCAGATGAATTAAAAACCTTCAAACGCCGTATAACTGTATGCTACAATCTGGGTATGGACAACGAAGAAATTGTTCGTGGGTTTATCTGGGATATTTCAGACAGACTGAAAGCAATGCCCAAAGCGCCATTTGTTGTTGTCTTGGAGGGTGTGTATGCTTGATGCTAATATACGTGAAATTCTGATGGAAGCTATTGAATCGGTGAAACCTGCAAATATTTTTGATAATGTTTCATGGGATGGTGAGAATTTTTTTGTGAATGGTGACACATATTATCTTGGTGACAAAGAAAATATTTATATTCTCGGCAGCGGTAAAGCTTCTGTTGAAATGGCCAAAAAATTAATGGACATCTTAGATGATAGAGTTAAATCCGGCTTGGTAATATCTCATTATGACGGAGATTTGGGAGATAATTTTGAAGTTCATAAAGCATCCCATCCGTTACCGGATATTTCGAGTTTTGAAGCCGGACGAAAAATGATAGATTTTATATCAGGTTGTAAAAGCAATGATTTTATAATATATTTGTTAAGCGGTGGCACTTCATCCCTTCTTGAATACCCTGCAGATGGTCTTGATATTGCAGATATTGTTCAGGTGACTGATCTCCTTATGAAAAGAGGTGCCGATATTAAGGAATTAAACAGAGTACGGAAAAAGATGTCCCTTATTAAAGGTGGAAAGTTGTCTTCCGCTTTTAAATGTGATGGTATTGTTCTTGTTCTTTCGGATGTGGTGGGAGATGATTTGAATTATATAGGATCGGCGCCGTTTTACGCAGCAGCCGGTATCGGTAGTGAGATTGCTGATATATTCGAAAAATATAACCTGGAAGAGAAAATACCAGGCAGGATTGCAGATATATTACTGAGTTCAGAGTCTAATGTAGGGTATAAATCACTAAATCACTATATCCTGGGCAATAACAGTAAGGCGTTACAGGGAGCAAAGCAAAAAGCTGTACAGCTGGGATTTACACCGTTTATCCTGAGTTCTCTGTTTCAGGGGGATGCGCACAGTGTTGCAGATTTCTTTATGTCAGTGCTGTTATATCATACCAGATTTGAAACAGATATAAAAAAGCCTTTTTGCTTTATTGGCGGCGGGGAAACTACTGTTGAGGTTAAGGGCAGTGGTAAAGGGGGAAGGAATCAGGAAATGGTTCTTTACGCTCTTACAAAAATGCAGGGAGTAAGCAATGTGGGTTTTGGGTGTGTAGGTACTGACGGAATCGACGGCAACAGCGACGCTGCAGGTGCAGTTGCAGTTTCCGATATGCTAAGAAACATAGATATGGATACATTAAAAAATTTTATAAATAATAATGACTCATATACGATTTTAAACAGGCTCGGTACCGTTATAAAAACGGGAAACACAGGGACTAATGTTTGTGATGTATATGTGGGTTTGGTGAGTTAATATGTCTAAATTGCTTGTTTATCTGTTTCTTGCTGCAGGAGGGACTTTTGTTTCGCTGCAAGCGTCTATTAATGCCCGTCTTGCCAAGCAGGTAGGATTTGTTGAGAGTGCTTTTGTTTCTTTTACCGTTGGAGCTATTGCTTTGGGGCTCGTTGTACTCTTTAAAAATGGTAACGGTTTGAAATATATAACTGAAGTGCACCCGGTTTTTTTGACAGGAGGATTGCTGGGGGCTTTTTTTGTGTTTATAATTACATATTCTGTTCATATAACCGGTGTTGCATCCGCTTTGGCTGTGGCTATTGGTGTTCAGCTGTTTGCCGGTTTATTACTGGACAAATATAACCCAATGAATGTAGTGCGTCTGAATGTTAACTGGTACAATGTTTTGGGCGTTATTTTCATTATTATGGGGATAATTTTAGTGACCAGAGGCAGATGAAGTTGACCGGACGGGCATAATAAACTATATTCATATATATATGAAATTATTTTAGAGGAGAGGCTAAACTTATGGAAAAAGATTGGTTAGAGAATTATTCTGAAAAACTGAAAACGATTGGTCACCCTATTCGTCTGAAAATAGTCATGGGATTATTGGAAAATGAGTGCAATGTTACAAAAATCTGCAACGGTCTTAATGTCCCACAGGCCACAACCAGTCAGCATTTGGGTGTACTTAAAAGTAAAGGTATAATTGAGGGAAGGAGAGAAGGAACAACGGTGTGTTATAAAGTTGTGGATAAGGGTATTGCCGAAATGATAAAGAAACTGATTGAGGTCTGCAATATTGAGTTAGACTGCCCCTGATTCATAAATAAATTTGGTGTTTTATGAAAAATTATTCTGAAATGTTTAAATCTCTCGGGGATGAGAACAGATTGCGTATCTTTCTCATGCTTGCAGAAAGGCCTATGTGTGTTTGTGAAATAAATGCAATTTTGAACATTGCACTTTCAACAATATCTGCTCATTTGAAAAATTTAAAATATGCAAGGCTCATTGAAGATTCCAAAGAGGGCAGGTGGGTTGTATATAAACTTGCAAATAATCCTTTTGCCTATGACCTTTTGAATATATTAAAATCTTATTTAAAAGAAAATAATACATTCAGTAGTGACATTGAAAAAGTTAAAAGGATTAATCGCGACAACCTTGTTTGCTGAATTAATTAGAATAAATTTTAACCGGGAGCGCGGACAGGCTCCCGGTGAGATCATTTTCTTGCCGGAGGTGCCATAAACTCGGGGCCCACGGGATTTTTTATTTCTTCAGCTAAGATATTATCTATTACTTTCATATCCTCTTGCGTTATCTGCCAGCCGTAAACGGAGTCGAGATTTTCCACCTGCTCCGGTTTTCTTGCCCCAACCAGGGCTGAGCCTATCTTTGTTTTATCCAAAACCCATCTTATTGCAAGCTGCATTACATTTTTACCGAAACGCTCCTTTGCAAACTCATTTAGTTTGTTCACTGCATTCAGATATTGACTGAAACGCTCTCCTTTGAATTTCGGATCAACTTTTCTTAAATCATCACCTTCAAATTTCCGATCAGCAGTGATTTTTCCTGAAAGAAGCCCCCTGCAAATGGCTCCATAGGTCAAAGGATTGATTTTTTCGTTTATACAAAAGGGGAGTACATCGTTTTCAATATCCCTTTCAAAGAGATTATACGGAGGTTGGGAAGTGTGTATAGGGGCAGTTTCCATAAATTCTTTCATTTGTTCTACAGAATAGTTGCTAACACCTATTGCTCTGATTTTTCCCTTTTCCAACTGTTTTTTTAAAAATGATGCTGTTTCTTCAAAATCTACAAGAGGATCAGGCCAGTGAACCTGATATATGTCTATATAATCTGTCTGAAGTCTTTGCAAAGAATCGTCAAGTTCTTTTTCCAGACGCTCTTCTGAAGAATTCCTGAAGACACCTTTTTGGTTCCACTCCAAACCACATTTTGTGGCAAGAATAATTTTGTCCCTGCTGCCGTACTCCTTTAATGCTTTACCTACGATTTCTTCAGATTTGCCGAAACCGTATACCGGAGCGGTGTCTATAAGGTTTATTCCTGAATCCAGTGCTTTATGAATGGTCATGACTGACATCTGTTCGTCTGTGCCTCCCCACATCCATCCGCCGATTGCCCATGTGCCTAATCCAATACGCGACATTTCAATACCGGTTCCGTTTATTTCAACTGTTTCCATCTCATACCTCCTTTTACGAAAATTTTATCTGTCAATTGTGATTAAAAAACATATAGTTAGTTCATAGATAAATGAAAAATAGAAAGCCGGAGGTACGATAAGTATAATTGCATCTTTATTTTGCATATAGGATTAAGTAAAAGAGATCTCCTTGTCAAACGGCGTCTTAGATTTCTCCGCTCCACTCTGTTCCGGTCGAAATTACAAAAACTGTCACCTCAAGCGGAGTCGAGGGATCTCTTTCTTATATAACAAATATATTTGCGTTTCTGCTTAGTTTTTATCCCTGTTGAATAAAATGGCTCAGAGATATGCCTGTGAGATTCAACGGGGCGAGCAATTACTGAAAAACTGGCTAAAATCAGAGCCCCAAAACATCAAACATAGAGTACAGCCCGGCTTCACGTCCGTTGAGCCATTTTGCAGCGGTAACTGCACCTTTTGCGAAAGTGTCCCGCGATGAGGCTTTGTGCGTAATTTCGATTCTTTCCCCGGCTCCACAGAACATTGCTGTATGCTCACCAACTATATCGCCGCCTCTGATTGTCTGTATTCCTATTTCTTTATCCGATCTCTCGCCTATTAAGCCCCGCCTGCAGTATACTGCATTTTTTTCCAGATCCCTTTTTAGCGTATCAGCAATAATTTCTGCCATTTTCATGGCAGTTCCGCTGGGAGCATCCTTTTTCATCCTGTGATGAGCCTCAATAATTTCAATATCAAAATCTTTGCCGATAGCATTAGTGACCATTTCGAGAATTTTGAATGTCAGGTTGACACCCAGACTCATATTTGGAGCAAAAACAACAGGAATGGATTTTGCAAGGTCTTCTATTTCAACTATTTCATCTTTTCCGAACCCTGTGCTTCCTATAACCAGAGGGATACCGGCTTTTTTATATTTATCCAGATTGCTTAGTGTGACAGCAGCTCCGGTGAAATCTATTGCAACATTTGAGCCGGAAATCTGAAGGATATCATCTTTTATATTTACATTAAGTTTACCGCAACCGGCAAGTTCACCTGCATCCTGACCCAAAAAGGGAGAATCGGGGCCTTCCACTGCAGCCGTCAAAGATGCAGCGGGATCTTCGTTTATCAGGTATGTGATGCGCCTGCCCATCCTTCCGGCTGCGCCAACCATTGCTATGTTTGTCTGGCTCATTCTACACACTCCTTCTTAATGTTTCAAATTAATATTTAAGTCAGTTAATATCTGTCTTAAACGCTCGGTATTGTCAGGCGTCATTTCCACAAGAGGCAGCCTGATTTCGTTCTCAATCATTCCTATAAGATAAAGGGCTTTTTTAACAGGGATGGGGTTGGTTTCAAAAAATAATCCTTTGAAAAGATTAAAAAGTTTGTAATGTATTTTTCTTGCAGCAATAAAATTATTCTTGGCAAAACTTTCACACATCTGCGACATCATGTCGGGGACAACGTTGGTACATACTGATATTACTCCGTTAGCCCCAAGACACATCAGAGAAAATGTCATTGAATCCTCTCCGCTGAGCAGAACAAAATCATCATCAGTATTTTCAATAATTTGTGCCGCCTGTTCAAGAGATGCACTGGCTTCTTTTATGCCGGCAATATTTTTTATCTTGGATAGAGCTATAACTGTATCTGGCAGCATATTAACAGCTGTTCTTCCGGGAACGTTATAAAGTATTATCGGAATATCCACATTTTCAGCAATATGTTTGAAATGTTCATAAAGCCCTTTTTGTGTCGGTTTGTTATAATAGGGAGTTATTACCAAAGCAGCATCGGCTCCTGCTTCTTTTGCATGTTTGGCAAGAAAGACTGTTTCATGTGTACTGTTGGAACCGGCACCGGCGATAACGGGAATTCTACCGTTAACCTGGTCTATAACAATATCTATCACTTTGCAGTGTTCATCATAAGTCAGTGTCGCTGATTCACCGGTTGTGCCGCAGGGGACTATACCATTTGTACCGTTTGATATCTGAAACTCCACAAGCTCCCTCAATCTTGTTTCATCAATTGAGCCATCCTTCATCGGAGTTACGATTGCAACTATGCTACCTTCAAACATGACTTCCTCCTGATTTCAATACTTAAAAGCTTCGCTGTTTAATATACCTTGGTAAATGATTCTTGCCTCACCTTCAAGGAAAAAATTGTTACCTTGTTTATGAATTGTCAATGTGGCGCCGCTTCTTGTTTTGATACTTACAGGAAATTTTACTTTTTCGCAAGTATTTGCCACAATAGCTACAGCTACTGCGCCGGTTCCGCAAGCAAGCGTTTCCCCTTCCACACCCCTTTCATACGTTCTCATGGCAACTTTTGCATCATCTGTAATCTCGTAAAAATTGACATTTGTGCCTGCGGGGCTGTATTTATCGTGAAAACGTATCTTTCTTCCTGTTTCCAGTAAAGGCTCGTTGTCAAGATTTTCAGATTTAATTACTACGTGTGGGACACCTGTATTAACACTTGAGACTTCCAAATGCTTATTGTCTATTGCTATTGAATAGTTAAAGTTTGCATCCAGAGGAGGGGTCATGAGCACCTTAACGCTATTGTCATCTATAATTTCCGCCTTAACTTTTCCGGCTAAGGTTCCAAAGGTCATATTTCTGCCAGCTATGCCTTTAAGATAGGCAAATCTTGCCGCACATCTGGCTCCGTTTCCGCACATTTCAGCTTTTGAACCGTCTGAATTATAAAACAGCCACTTGAAATCATCTTCCTCTGAATTACATATAAGTATTAGACCGTCAGCTCCTACAGAGAGCTGTCTTTTACATAATTTTTCAGCTAAAGCTGAGGCTTTGCTTTCCGGGATTGCATTATCAGTGTTATCGATAATGATAAAATCGTTTCCACCGCCGCTCATTTTATAAAATTCTGAAATCATTGGAAACTCCGATTCAATTATTTTATAACTTTTAAACAATTTTTGGAAATATTAAAAGAGGATTTTTATAGTTTTTCTTCAAATGTAAAATTTTTAGCACACTTTATTTCTTTTATCACTTCATTTTTCAGCTTTGAAATGTTTGCACTAACCTTTGTACTTAATTTCATATCCATTTCAATGTTTTCAACCTGAATACCGTAGAAAACAATTCTTTTCGGCAGATCACCGGAAAGTTCCGATGCAAAGAGTATATCTTTCATACCCATCTGATGAGGGGAGAGTTTGTTTTGAAATACATAATCGAGATTTTTGCCTTCAATTTTGACGACACTTCCCGGCTCCAAATCGAGCTGGACGGAATCTATTATAATAAGATAATCAGCCCACTGAATAAAATGCAGTAAATCCATCCCCAGTGTGCCGCCTTCAATAATTTTAAAATTATCGGAATTATCGAATTCCTTTTGCAGTTCTTTTGCAGTCAAGGCACCGGCAGCATCATCGTTCATCAATAAATTTCCCAAACCCAAAACACATATATTCATAGACAATCCATTAAAAAAGCGGATGTTTACATCCGCTTTTTTATTATTAATCTCTTTTTTTAGCCTTCCAGCCTGAAAAGATGGAGCTGATTTCACCGGATTGAGTCTTGAAGTCGAATAACACAGCACTGTAAATGTGATTAATTACAAAACCACCTATTAGAAACATTACCAGATAGTGAAAAAATCTTATCCACTGATTACTAATTAGTGGGAATATCCAGCCGGTCAATGAATACATCAAGCCGTTCGGATTTGCCTGAGACCACAATGCGAATCCGGTAAACACCTGGAGTATAAAAAGTGTAAAAAGTGCAATATACGCCAGCAGCGCTAACGGATTGTGCCCCAAGGTATGAGGAACTTTTCTTCCTAAGAGGGTATAATATTTGAGATATGCCCAGAAAGTCGATCTGTCGTTTTTATTCAAAGGATTTATAAAAGAATGCCAGCTGGAATAGTAATTGCCAACAAAAAGCCAAAAGAACCTTATGATAAGGCTCATTGCAAACACGATTCCAGTCAGATAGTGAACATAACGGATTGTCCCCATAACATAAACATCAGTGGATATGGGGCCGCTTAAAAAGGGATTATGTATATAATATCCAGTGAAGGACAGTATTATTATACAGAAAAAGTTTATCCAGTGTGTAATTCGCACAGGCCCTTCCCATACGTAAATAAACCTTTTTGCTGCACATTCTTTTGTGCTCATAAATACCTCCTATAGGACTTTGACTTTTGACTTCAGGTCGCCCTTGCCGTCATAAATGTGAACTGCACAGGCTAAACAGGGGTCAAAAGAGTGTATTGTCCTTAAAATTTCCAGAGGACGCTCAGGATCAGCCAAAGGCGTGCCTATAAGGGATTGCTCATACTGTCCTCTCTGCTCGTTAGCATCCCTGGGACTGGCATTCCATGTGGTGGGAACCACAGCCTGATAATTTTTAATATTTTTATTTTCAATAACAACCCAATGACCAAGTGCTCCCCTTGGAGCTTCGTGGAAACCATATCCTCGGGCATTTGTAGGCCATGACTCCGGATCCCATTTTTCCGGATTATGAGTTTCATAATCTCCGGTTTTGATATTATTCACAAGCATGTCCATCCATTTGGGCATCCTGTCAACTGTTATTAGCGATTCAAGAGCCCTTGCCGCTGTCCTGCCCAAAGTTGAAAAAAGAATCTCTGCACCGGCATTCAGCTCACTAAGCGTGTATTCTATAGCACCGGTAATCTCTTTATGCCCCCTTGCATATCCCACAACCATTCTTGCAAGAGGCCCCACTTCCATAGGAGCATCGTCATATCTTGGTGCTTTTACCCACGAATATTTTTCGTCGGTATTCAGATAGTCATAAGGTGGTTTTGGCCCGGTATAATTAGCATTCTGCTCTCCATCATACGGATGCTTTGCCGTTGCATCACCGCCGGTATAGTCATACCATGAATGTGTAACATATTCGGTAATCTTATTATGGTCTACATCTATAACATTTTTTAAATCACCGTCTTTTACAATACCACCAGGTATCCATAATCCATCCGGATAGCCGGACTGTGTTTCCGGAAACTCGCCGTATGCAAGATAATTCAGATGTCCGGCTCCATACTTTGTCCAGTCCAGATAGTAAGGAGCCACAGCCAGGACATCAGGTACATAAACCTTTTTAACAAATTCGTCTGCCATTTGTATATATTTGTTAATTTCGGCTATTTTTGCAGCATTAAGAGCATTCTGACTGTTAGGATCCACAGGTATCGCCATCCCGCCTACAAGAAATGTTTGTGGATGCGGATTTTTTGAACCAAGGATTGCATGGATCTTAATTATTTCCTTTTGCAGATTAAGTGCTTCAAGATAATGTGCCACCCCCATAAGATTGACTTCCGGAGGTAGTTTCATAGCCGGATGACCCCAATACCCATTGGAAAATGGCCCCAACCTACCAGTATTGGCAAAAGCCCCGATTTTATCCTGAACAGATTTAAAATAGTCAGCACTTGAATATTTCCAATCTGAAACTGATTGTTGTAAAGCAGCTGTTTTTCTAGGATCTGCTTTTAATGCCGAAACAATATCAACCCAGTCAAGGGCATGCAAATGATAAAAATGTATTACGTGGTCCTGAACATTTTGTATGCCCATTATGATATTTCTAAGCATTTCGGCATTATAGGGAACTTTGATACCGAGTGCATTCTCAACAGCTCGTATGGATGCAATGGAGTGAACAGTTGTGCACACGCCGCAGAACCGCTGGGTATAAAACCAAGCATCCCTTGGATCCCTACCCTGGAGTATTTTCTCAATACCTCTGAACATTGTGGAACTTGACCAAGCATCAACAATCTTGCCGTTTTCCACTTTGGCTTCTATACGTAAATGCCCTTCAATTCTTGTTATGGGATCAACAACTATTTTATTTGCCATGATATAAACCTCTCATAATAATTTATTTATCATCATCCTCAAATTCCGAGGACTCTACTTTTTTAACAAGTCCACGGTTTCTGATAGCCGATATTATACCGTGAGCACCAAAAACCACTGCTGAAATACCCACAACAGCAGCCCCTATCTTTGTTGCCGTGGCTTCAACACCAAAACCGGGCACATTTGGTAGTCGTTTATACAAAGGTGTCATAGTGTCCCAAAATCCCGGCTCACTGCATCCTGCACATCCATGCCCTGCCTGAACAGGCCAGCTGGTACCGTCATTCCATCTAATGGTGGGGCAGTTGTGAAATGTTTCCGGACCTTTGCAGCCCATTTTGTATAAACACCAACCCTGCTTGTGCCCATAATCACCCCATGCTTCAACATATTGACCGGCGTCAAAATGGGCTCTTCGCTCACAATTATCGTGAATTCTCTTACCATAGGCAAACTTGGGTCTTAAAAACTTATCCATTGCCGGAGGTGCTCCAAAAAGAAGATAATGAACTATTGTGCCGTTAAGATTATCAACGTTCATAGGACAGCCTGGAAGATTTATTACCGTTTTGCCAGGTAGGAGCTCCTGAACGGATTTTGCACCGGTGGGATTGGGATAAGCTGCCGGAAGACCTCCAAATGTAGCACAGGTACCTACAGCTATTACAAATGCTGCATTTCCCCCGATTTCTTTTAAAATATCCACAGCAGATCTTCCTCCTACAGTACAGTATGCTCCATCAGCTCCTGTGGGTATAGAGCCTTCAACAACACAGATATATTTGCCTTTATATTTCTCAAATGTGTTTTCTTTTGCGGATTCCGCCTGATGACCTGCAGCAGACATAATGGTTTCATGATAGTCAACAGAAAGATGGTCAAGAATCAGTTGAGCGGCAGTAGGAGCGGATGCCCGCAATAAAGACTCTGTATCACCGGCACAGTCCTGAAACTCAAGCCATATAACAGGTGGTCGTGTGTCACTTTCTATCGCTTCTGCAATTTTAGGAGCAAAAGCGGGGGAGAGAGCGAGTGTTCCGCTTACTGCAGTACAATATTTAAGAAAATCCCGCCGGGAAACACCCAAACATTTCATTTTTTCTGCTATACCCATTTAAAACCTCCGTAAAATATAATATGAATCCTCTTTTATATTATACCAACGCGTAATCCGGTTTGCAAATAAAATTACTTTTTTTATTTTTTATCTGACTAAAGGAACAAAAACGCAGTTTAAAAAACGCTCTTTAATAATTTGTCCGTTTTTTTTGGTGAATCGGAAAAGTGTCTGAGGATATGTACCGACTGGTGCAACCATTATTCCGTTTTCCTTCAACTGTTTAAATAACTTTTCAGAAATCTGTTCTGCAGCTGCAGAAAAAATTATTCTGTCATAGGGAGCATGCTCAGGATAGCCGTGAAAACCGCTTTTGTTGATTACTTCAACATTATTTATGCCGGCTTTTTTAAGATTGGATTTTGCAAATTCCGCAAGCTCTTTTATTACTTCTACAGCGTAAACTTTTTTACATAACTGTGCTGCTATTGCTGCCTGATAGCCGGAGCCTGCTCCGATTTCCAGTAAAATATCGCTATCCTGTAGCTTTGCAACCTCTGTGATTTTGGCCACCATATAAGGTTGAGAAATAGTCTGCCCGAATCCTATGGGAAGGGGAGAGTCATCGTATGCATTTTCAATATATTCTTTCCTTACAAACAGATGCCTTTTTACTTTTCGAAAAGCGTTTATTACCTTAGAATCCTGGATATTCCGGTTTATCAGCTGTGTTTGTATCATTCTTTCTAATTTTAAATCAGCCTCTGCACTGTTCATCCCGAATTCCTTTCAGCCTGGGCAGGAGTTTTATCACATTTTCTCTTATCTCATCCGGAGATTTCTTATCTATGAGAATTTTGCCGTTTTCCATAACCTTCTTTGTAAGTTTATTCATTTTCCCGCCGCATTTTTCACAATTTGACAATGTCTTGTGCAAATGGCTGAATTTCTGATGGAGGCAGTCTTCACACTGATACAGCTCTTTAAAACTGGAGAATTTTCCCTTTTTGCTGAAAGGCTTGCCATTTATTTCCACAATATCCATGGAAAAGTCCATTACTTTGGCATTGGAAATACTTGTTCCAATCCCAAAACCGTCAATAACGTCTGAAAGCTCAGCAATGGAATTTTCGTCCAGTCCGCCGCTGGCAAACAGTTTTACATGCTCATATCCTCTCAATGCAAGCTCCCATCTGATTTCTTCCGCAATCTTTTTTAAACTTCCTCTGCGGGAGCCGGGGGTATCTATCCTTATACCTTCTAACTTTTCCTTTAATAACCCTGCAACATTAACGGCTTCAAAACGTTCGTCATTGAAAGTGTCTATCAGGGCAATACGCCCCACATCAGGTTCTATATGAATATCAAACAGTCTCATTGTTTCCGCAGTGTCGCCAATTTGGAGAATAAGAGCGTGGGGAACTGTTCCGCTTGCTTTTTTCCCCACCAGTTTTTCAGTGAATACAACGGAAAAACCGTCACATCCTCCTATATAGGCATATTTGTCTATCATACCGGAAATTGCAGGATGCGCTCGTCTTGCGCCGAAGCTCAAAACGGGTTTTTCCCCTGCATTCAGTTTGCATTTTGCCGCTTTTGAAGCTATTCCGGAAGAGTGGCATAAAAAGCCGAGAATTGCCGTCTCGTAGATTCCGAAATCCAGATAATTGCCCACCACTGTCATAACAGGGCTATCTTCAAAAAATAAACTGCCTTCATCTATGGAATAAATATCCACCGGCTTATTCTCAAGCAAATCCAGTACGTTGTAAAGTCCGGTGAATATACCGAAATCATACACGTCAGGGAAGCCTTTCTGGGCAATCTCCATGGTCACATTTCTGTTTATACATTCTTTTTTGAGAATTGTTTCTGAACGTTTGAAATATACATCTGTTGTATCACCATTTAAAATATCTTTGGGAAAAGCTATATCGAAATTTTTCATTTTACCCCCCTTATATAGCTAAGATTAGTGAAATATATTAAGTTGTCAAATATTTTTAACAATAGTGGTTTAATTAAATAATTTTATTAAAAGGAATTCCAAACATTTTCAGATTTAAAATATCTCTTATGTATTGAATTTAATGTAGTAAAATTTATTATAATATTATGCAAAAATTTATTATTTTTACTGATTTAGATGGCACACTTCTGGATCACGAAACTTATTCTTTTGAGGGGGCTATTGAGGCATTATCATTAATAAAATCAAAAAATATACCGCTGATTATTGTTACCAGTAAGACTTCAACCGAAGTTCTTGATGTGCAGGAGCAGTTGGGCATATCACATCCTTTCATTGTTGAAAATGGCGGTGCAGTATTTTTTCCTGAGCAGTTCGCTAATTTAGTAGGCTTGGATTGTGAAAAACAAAACAACTTTTATGTAAAAACAGTTGGAGCTGAGAGAGAAGAAATATTGGATTTTTTAGAGCCACTCAAGACTCGCTTTAAGATACGTAGTTTTGTGGATTTCAGTGATGATGAATTATCAAAATTGATGGATATGAGTGTTGGAGAGGTACAGAAAAGTAAAAAGCGTGAATTCAGTGAGCCGTTTATTTTTCTGGAAGATGAAGAACAAAATTTTAATCTGCTTACAGAAAAAGCGCTGGAAAGCGGCTTTAAAATTTTAAAGGGCGGTCGTTTTTATCATTTGGTTAGCCGTTTACAAGACAAGGGAGAAGCTGTTAAAATAGTTAAAGAAGCTTACAATCTAAAAAACGGCGGTTTTGATAAAAGTATCGGAATCGGCGACAGTATGAATGATTATGAAATGCTTAAACATGTGGACATTCCGGTACTGGTGGAAAAGAAAAACGGTACATATGAAAACATTCATCTTCCGGGATTAATAAAAGCAGGAGCTGCCGGGCCTGAAGGTTGGAATAAAGTGGTGTTGAGTTATATTTTATAGTATAATTATTTATTTGTAGGAGGATTATATATGCCGGATTTTTACCAAAACAGACTGATTACCACATTACAGAAGCTGAAAGACAGACCTGTTGATGAACTGGAGGAGGAAATAATAAAGGCGTCCAAAAGGCGCAAAATTGCTTTGCTGCTTCCATCACTTTATTCGGAATTTGAAAAGCCGGCCATGCACAGGATTATCGAGGAGCTGAAAAAAGTCACCTTTATCGAAACTATCGTACTGTCGCTTGATCAGGCAAATGAAGAACAGTTCAGAAAGGTCAGAGAATATATGTCCGTACTGCCCCAGGATGTAAAAATTATCTGGAATCATGGTGAACGGATACAGTCTTTGTACAATGAACTTGTAGATGAGGGTTTTCCCCTCAATATTCCCGGTAAGGGCAGGGTCGTATGGATGGGGATGGGGTATCTGCTTGCCGATTCCAAGCATTATGCCGTTGCTCTGCATGACTGCGATATTGTTAATTATAAGAGAGAGCTTTTGGCAAGGCTTGTATATCCTGTGGTGCACAGGGGACTTAATTTTGAATTTAACAAAGGTTATTATGCAAGGGTTACGGACAGACTATACGGAAGAGTTATGAGACTCTTTTATACCCCTCTTATAAGGTCGCTGAAAAAAATTATAGGATTTGACAACAAGTTTTTGGATTATATGGACGGCTTCAGGTACGCTCTTTCCGGTGAATTTGCACTTATCAGGGAACTGGCTACAGGTATAAGGATTTCGCCCACTTGGGGGCTGGAGGTCTCACTGTTAAGTGAGGTCTATCAAAATACTTCCATTAAACGTATCTCTCAGACAGAGGTCATGGAAACTTATGAGCACAAACACAGTGAGCTTTCCAAAAATGACCCCAACAGCGGTTTGCTGAGGATGGCTACTGATATAGCCAAGACACTTTTTCGGATTTTAGCTCAGGACGGCATAACAATGTCCGAAGCTTTTTTCAAAACTCTCTTAGCCACATATTTTCAGGAAGCGCGGGGTGCTGTCGAATCATACAACGCTCTTGCTTTATTAAACGGTCTGCATTTTGACAGGCATAAAGAAATCAAGTCTGTTGAAACGTTTACACTGGCAATAGAAAATGCCAAAAAAGAGTATATGGAAAATCCTATCGGTGTTCGGTTAATTTCTCCATGGGCAAGAGTGGATTCGGCTCTTCCCAATTTTGCTGAAAAACTTATTGAGTGTGTGGAAGCGGATAACAGTTGAGATGGTTCAGCGTTCAATGTTCAAAGTTCAAGGTTTTAGGTTAAACTCTGTTGAGTAGTTGAAGGGAAGATTGATAAACTTATGATAAAACAAGACAAATCAATTTCCTCCAACTAATCAACCACTCAACCACTCAACCACTAAACCACTCAACCACTCAACCACTAAACCAACACGCCGGTTTTATTAAATCATATTTTCCGGGTTAAAAATATCCTCCAGTTCTTCTTCACTGAGGATGTTTTTTCTTCTTGTGACCTCTTTCACCGTTTCTTTGCTGTTAAAAGCTTCGTAAGCAATTTCAGCCGCCTTGTCATAGCCTATTTTTGCAGCCAGCGGGGTTACTATAGCCATTGACCACTCCACCAGTTGACTGCACCTGTCCTCGTTAGCTTTAATGCCTGTAACACATTTATCTGCCAGATGTTCTGAAGCATTTGTCAGTAGCTGTATAGATGTGATTAAGTTATAAGCTATTAAAGGCATCATAACATTTAAATCCAGCAAACCACTGCTTCCGGCAATGGTTATACTGGAGTGCATTCCCATGACCTGGGCTGAAACCTGTGCTACAGATTCCGGTATCACCGGGTTCACTTTTCCAGGCATAATGGAACTACCTGGCTGTAGAGGCGGAAGGGTAATTTCCTGTATTCCGCACCTGGGACCGGAACTCATCAGTCTGAGATCGTTGGAAATCTTCATCAGGCTTACGGCAAGAGAGTTCAGACATCCGCTGAATGCAACAACGGTATCTTTGGAGGCAATACCTTCAAAAAGGTTTTCAGCCTGTTTAAATTGTATTCCGGTGAATTCAGATATTTCTTTTATAGCTGCTTCTGCAAAATCCGGGTGTGTATTTATACCTGTACCCAGTGCAGTGCCCCCCAGCGGCAGTTTCTCTAACCATTGTTCAGCCGTACACAATCTCTCATAAGCATTTTGTATCTGCTGCCTGTAACCTGAAAACTCCTGCCCAAGAGTAACGGGTACAGCATCCATCAGGTGTGTTCTGCCGATTTTAATAATTTTGCCAAACTCTTTTTCCTTTTTTTCAAGGCAATCTATAAGTTTAAAGATTTTGTTTTTATTGCTTTCCAGTGTGAGTATTGCGGAGATATGTATTGCTGTGGGGATAACATCATTGCTGGACTGACCCATGTTGACATCATCATTGGGGTGGCAGAGCTTTCTGTTGCCCTTCTTGCCACTTAGTATTTCGCTGACCCTGTTTGCAATAACTTCATTGACATTCATGTTTGTTGAGGTTCCTGAGCCTGTCTGAAAAATGTCCAATGGAAACTGGTCACTATATTCTCCGTTAATAATTTCAAAAGCAGCCTGTACTATAGCATCAGCTTTATCGTCATCAATCAGTCCGAGATTGTTATTTGCCGTAGCTGCAGCCATTTTTACTATGGCGACTGCTTTTATAAATTCCTCGGGCATTCGCCACTTGCTTATCTGAAAGTTTTGGTTTGCACGTGCAGTCTGCGCCGCCCAGTAGGCATTTTCCGGTATTTTCATTTCTCCCATACTGTCTTTTTCAATACGGTAGTTCATATGTCCTCCTGTAAAAGGTTAATTTTACATCTTTTAGACCTTAGAATAATAACATTCATCTAAATTTTACCATCCCTTAGTCCCCCGCTAACTCTTTGATAGTAGAGGAGTTAAATTCCGAGCACTTAAAATTTAAGTGCTCGGTTAGGTGGGGTACTTATTCAAAGCTCTCTTTTTAAGTATATCATAAACAGATAAAATGTCAGTGAAGAATTTTTATTCACATTTTCAAAAGTTCCTTTTATTATCTTGAATAATTTTTAATTAAGACAATTTTAATATAAAATGTTGTTAGGAGGATCATAATGAAACGTTTTCTTGTAATAATACTGATACTTGGCTTTTCCGGATTAGCTTTGGCTGAAGGTAGGAGTGTTGTTTATAATGTGAACGGCAGTGAATACGAGGGATACTATATCAGTGCAGGTGAAAAAGCTCCCCTTGTTTTATTAATTCACGACTGGGACGGTTTAACGGAATATGAAGTAAAACGCTCTGAAATGATAAATGATCTCGGTTATTCAGTATTTGCCGCAGATATGTACGGCAAAGGGGTGAGGCCGGAAGCATTGTCTGAAAAAAAACGGCTGACTTCAGAGCTGTATCAGGATCGAAGGAAAATGCGTGATTTACTGGATAAAGCCATATCGGCTGCCAAGCAGGCAGGTGCCAATATAAACAGAGCTGTAGCCATTGGTTACTGTTTCGGCGGGTCGGTTGTCCTGGAGCTTGCCAGGTCAGGAGCACCTTTTGAGGCTTTTGTTACCTTTCACGGCGGTCTGTCCACACCAGAAGGCCAGGATTACTCAAAGACAAAGGGACAGATTTTGGTTTTTCACGGTAGTGCAGATCAGGCGGTGACTTTGGATGTCTTTGCCACTCTTGCAAAAGATCTGGAAAAAGCCGGAGTAAAACATGAAATGACAACTTACAGCGGTGCTCCGCATGCTTTTACCATTTTTGGCAGTGACAGTTACAGAGAAGATGCTGACAAAAAATCGTGGAACAGATTTGTATCATTTTTAGACGAAACGTTTGAAAATTAAGTTGAGACCTTTGCACAACTCTATTTAGTCATGCTGAATTTATTTCAGCATCTAATTATATCAGTAAGTTATGAGACCCTGAAACAAGTTCAGGGTGACAATTATGGAATTATGCAAAGGT
>Ga0182237_100055_pt1 | contig 55533 bp, 56 predicted proteins | sample hydfratesGB_TF_B_FD_132457 | JGI IMG/M metagenome (GOLD analysis project Ga0182237, IMG submission 132457) | Subsurface microbial communities from deep shales in Ohio, USA - hydraulic fracturing test GB_TF_B | ecosystem: Environmental > Aquatic > Deep subsurface > Shale gas/oil reservoir >... | reverse complement strand
TTGGACATGTGCCACCATTTCCGAGTTCACAGATCTGCTGTCCGGTAACCAGTACTATCCATGTGCAGGTCCATGTACCGAGATGTGCCTGCTTGAGGCTGCTGCCCAGTCCATGACCGATACTGCATCCGGTCGTGAGATCCTGTCCGGTGTTGCATCTGCAAAGGGTGTTATCACTGACAAGACTACCGGTATGGAAGCACGTATGATGGGAGAAGTCGCACGTGCAACCGCGGGTATGGATATCGATACTGTCAACCAGATTCTGGATAAACTTGTAGCAAGCTATGAAGGCGATTATGCCAACGCACCTGCAGGCAAGACGTTCCAGGAATGCTATGATGTTGCAACCGTTACACCGACCGAGGAATACGTCAAGGTCTATGACGGGGCAAAGAAAAAACTCGAAGACCTGGGTCTGGTGTTCTGAATGTGAAAGAGCCATTTTTATGGCTCTTTTTTATGTATTGTTTATAACAACAAATAGGAGGCATCCAAATGGGTACTTGGACTATAATTAACGGCGTCATTTACCTGGTATGTTTCGCCATGATCGGCTGGATGTTGCTTGATGCAATGAAGGTAGCGAAAAAATAATGGGGGAATATTGAATGACCGATGAAATTACTAATGATCCCTTGGAAGAATCTACCAGTCTTGTGAAGACACTAAGACCATACCATGTATGGGCACTTGGTGTCGGGATTGTGCTGGTGGGTGAATATATGGGATGGAACTTTACGGTTGCCAAAGGTGGTATATTGGGTTCCCTTTTGGCATTACTTGTTGCCGGTACAATGTATCTGATGGTTTCTCTTTGTGCAAGTGAGCTAGGTGCGTCTACCAAACTTGCGGGAGGACCTTATGACTGGGCAAGATTATTTGTAGGTCCCGGTGCAGCGGCACTGGTGGGACTTGCTGTTTATATGGAATACATCGCTCTGGAAGCCGCAGATTCCATTGTTGTGGCATCAATTGCAGAATCAATATTGCCGGAGATACAAGTATTCCCGATCACGCTTTTAGTGATCACATTCTTGACATTTATGAATTACAGGGGGGTTGTGGCAGCGCTCAACCTTAATTTCGCATTGAGTTTTACTGCATTCATTGCAATTCTTGTGTTCTTTGCCATGAGTATTACAGGTGTTGGAGGAGTCTGGAATCCGGGTAACTTAATATCCGGTGCTATTCCAAATGGCTTGATAGGAATTTTCGCTGCATTGCAATTTGGTCCCTGGTTCTATCTGGGTATAGAAGGAGCGGCTATGAGTGCTGAAGAATGTAAACATCCTTCCAGGGCAGTGCCTCTGGGTCAACAGGCAGGGATGATCACTCTTTTGCTTGCAGCCGGTATGACACTGTATGTATGTTCTGGCCTTATACCCACAGACCAGCTTGGTGTATCTGTCTATCCACTTTATGAGGCAGCCACTAACAGCGGTGTACAATTGCTCGTAGTACTTCTTGCAATAGGTACTCTCTTTACATGTCTTGCAAGTGCCAACGGTACTATCTGTGACTCATCCAGATCATGGTATGCCCTATCAAGGGACCAATTCCTGACTCCATGGTTCTCTGCTGTACATCCAAAATATAACACGCCTTACAGGGCTGTTATTTTCACTATGCCAATTGCGATCGCATTTGCATTCAGTGGTTTCCTGGATCAGGTTATCACATTCTCGATAGTATCCGGACTAGTGTGCTATGTGATGATTCCATTCTCCCTGATTCGTTTCAGAAAGATGTTCCCACAACACAACAACAAGGTGCGTCCATTCGTTGGCCCGTTGCAACCCTGGCTTGCATACTTCACAATATTCCTGGCACTTGTGATCATGTCAACCCTGCAGTGGGGATACAGGTATAATCTGATATTTGCCCTGCTGTTCTATGCGATTGCATATTTCTATTTCAACCGGAGATATCGGAGTTTAGAAGTTAGCCATGACTGGGGCGAAGAGATGGGTTGGCCCGAGCCTGTGAGGACATAAGGAGGTAATGATCTTGGAAGATAAACAAAAAAAGGAAAATGTTGATTCTGTAAGATACATGAGCAAACTGCGGCAGGACGCTCTTGTTGTGGTGGTTTTGATGGGTATTTTGTTCTTCTCAGAGTCATTCATCTTCTATACTATAATTACCACTGTATGGGACAGCACGCCTGAACTTTCAAGTATATTCCCGGTTTATGCGCTGTTCTTACTGCTGGTACTGGGTATAGGAACCGCTGCATGTCTAAGGGTGTATAGTTCTATAAAGGAGCATATGTATACATTCAGGTATTATGACTGAGGAGGATTAAATATGGCAGTTACTAGCAGGGGAAAGGAAAGAAGCGTATTCATGCAGATATTTGACATCTTGTTTATTTTTATAGTGGCAGGTATCTGTGTTGTACTGCCTGTTGTCCTGCAAGGTACCGTCCTTGTAGGCTGGGGGGAGTCAGGAGGCATGAAATTTATCTGGGATCCGGTGTCTTATTTCAGCCTGGTCGCTGTAATTCTGGTGTTCTTTGCCGTGGTACTTTTCCACTCGGTTAAGAATTACAGGTTCTGAAGTTGTCAGCAGTGCTGGCAACTTATTTTTTAATTAATGGGTAGGTGATACGATGACTGATAATATTAACCGTTTAAAAGATAAGGATAATCCAACGGAAACTGAAAAGAAACATATACCGGTAATCGAAGGACCGTCAATGATGACAGCAGGTGGTACCTATGAAGTAACGGTTTCTGTAGGAATTGAACCACATGTAATGGAAGAGAACCACTACATCGAATGGATAGACCTCTATCTTGCAGATCAGAAGATAGGCAGGGTGGAGCTGGGGCCATCTGCAGAAAAAGCAGAAGCTACATTTAACGTAACTCCTCATGAGGAGCTAATTGGTGAAAAAGAATTTGAGGTCTGTCACATAAGGGGTGTAAATGTTTGTGGAGATTGTGGTCTGACTTCTGTGATTACGGATTTTAAAGCAATTGAAAGTTGTAATGTCCATGGCCTCTGGGAATCTTCCATGGAAGTGGAAGTTATGTCCTCAAAACAAAAACCAGGCAAAAAATGCAGCTGGAAAGCTTGATAATCTATATTTGGGATTAAGATACCGGTCTTGCCGGTACTTTTTTTATTTTATTGCAACAAAAAACAAATGGCTATCTAAAAATTTACTTCATATATTTTTTTATAAATTAGCAAACCGAGGAATAATCATGAAATCCGGGGGCATATTGGTAGTTGAGGATGAAATGATCGTTGCAATGGGCATAAAACTCAAACTGGAAGAGATGGGCTATACTGTTTGTGGAATTGTGGCAGATGGGCAAACTGCTATAAATATGGCATCACATTTGAAACCTGATTTGATTTTGATGGATATTGTTCTCAAAGGCAATATAGACGGAATTGAAGCTGCCAAAGTAATCAAACAGAAATTGGCTCCTCATTTTATTTTCCTTACCGGTATCTCTGACAAAGCCATTTTGCAGCGTGTCCATGAACTAAAACCAGTGGGAACTATAATGAAACCCTTTGATGACTCACATCTGCGTAATATGATAGAAGCGGCTTTGTCTGAGAATCAATCCTCTTCTGAGGCTTTGGATTTTTCTGATTCCTGTGTTTTGTCAGGATGAAAGAACAAATCGAACCCTGTATGCAAAATTGTTATATTTTTTGTAATCATATACCTATGTCCTGATACGTGCTCATAAAATGTTGAGTGTCTTAAATGAAACCAAAATTCGATCAGAGTAGATATATTATCCTTGGCAGTATTGATGGAGTACTGGCAGTACTTGGTGTTGTCATTGGTGCTTCGAATGTTTCTTCTAACCCTGACCTCATAATAAATGCTGCTCTGGGAGGTGCGCTTGCTCTTGCAATGACCAATGGGCTTGGTTCTTACCTTGCAGAAAGTGCGGTAGAGTATGGCCATCTTGCTGATCTTGAAAAACCTCTCTTACGCAATCTCGAATCTACAAGTCTTGAAAAAGAAACCCGCAACAAAATATTGTATGATACTCTAGCACATGGCGGTTCCAGTCTCATTGGTTCTCTTGTGCCGATATTGCCGTTTGTATTTCTGGAAAATTATGCACTGGAGGTCTCAGTTGGATTAAGTATAATTGTCTTGGCTGCTCTTGGAATGTTTTCCGGCAAAATAGCCCGGCAGAACCTGATACTACATTCTGTCCGAATGGTCGGGCTTGGGATACTTGTCGTAATTGTTGTAACTGCTTTTGGACTTACATGAGATGGATGATGGTAAAATGAAAGACATAACGTATCGTAACATTCTGGTGCCAATTGATGAAACGAAACTTTCCCAAAAAGTGATAGACAATGCATTGCATATTGCTTCTATGGAAAATGGACGCATTATTGTAATATATGTGGAAGAGCCAGACAACTTAAAATCATTCCCGGATGAGTTTCAAGAAAAACTTGTCGATCTGATTACTAAGAATATAGAAGCCAATCTGGAATATGCGGCAAAGCAATCTGAAATACATGGCATAGAGTTCCATATCCGGGTTGTTAGAGGCAGGAATCCGGGTCGTGAAATTATCAATATTGCAAAGGAAAACAAGGTTGATCTTACTGTAATGGGGACAGAATCATTGCGTAGCGATCCTTTTGGAAGTCTCACACGATGGTTGATTGCTGCCGATATAGGGCCTGTACTTGTTATTACTGCGGGTGACTGAAAAATTTTAATCGGTTAAGTTTTATATTCTCTATTAACCATATTGCGCTGATCCCAAAAATGCAGCAATATACTTTACCTCTTTTTATAGTAGGTCTGATCTTTATTACAAAAGGTGCTGACTGGTTTACCGAGTCTGCAGTCTCAATATCCCAAAAAAGTGGCATTCCTAAAATGATTATAGGAGCGACTATTGTTAGTTTCGCAACGACTGCACCGGAATTTGCTGTTTCTGCATATGCTGCCTATCTGGGCCATACAGGTCTGACAGTTGGTAACGCTGTAGGCTCTGCTATATGCAATGCTGGCCTGATCCTCGGAGGGGTAATAGTCTTACGCTCGATTCCTGTAGAGGATTCCTCTTTTTTAAAAAGGGGTGCATTTATGATTGTATCGGCTTTGCTGCTGATTGTAGTATCCATTGACGGCATGCTCACACCTGTTGATGGTATACTTTTACTGGTAGTTTTTGTTGTTTTTCTCTATTACAATTACAGACTTCAATCGCTGCTCTTTGGGACAAATGAAGAAGTTAATGAAGAACTTGGCGAAATATCCAATTCGATTTCAAAAGATGTGGTTTTTTTTGTTCTTGGTGCTGCTCTTGTGGTGGGTGGCAGTCGTATCCTGATTGATTCCGGTACTGACATTGCTATGTGGCTTGGTGTTCCCGAAATGATAATCGGATTGACCCTTGTAGCATTTGGGACATCCCTTCCTGAACTGATAACTGCTATTTCAGCTACTCGTAAGGGACATAATGACCTGGCCGTCGGTAACATACTTGGGGCAAATACGATGGACATAGCACTTATATTGGGTGCTTCTTCCCTTATCAGTGAACTTCCGATACAGAATCAATCCCTGTACTATGATTTTCCTGCAATGTTGTTAATTATGGGAATGATTGTATTTTTTGGATTGACAGGTCGCAAGCTTGCGCGCTGGGAGGGGGCTGTTATCTTAGCCACTTATATTGCATACGTGGGAGGTCTTTTCTTTTTCTATATGCAATAAATAAGCAATTGCTTAAATAATAAAATTCACATCAATAGTACTAAATGATACTGCCAACTGCCCAATCCATTAAGCAGCAAAGAATAGAGCTAGGACTTACACAGAGCGGCCTGGCAAAAAGAGCCGGTGTCAGCCAGCCCCTTATAGCAAGAATAGAGGCGGGTGATGTTGATCCGAGGCTATCGACCTTGAGAAAAATATTTGATGCTTTTGACCAATCTGAAAAAGAAAAGATATGTGTCAGGAACATCATGCATACCCTTGTGGTTTTTGTATCTTCCGATGAGTCGGTGGACCATGCAGTCAGTATCATGCAGGAGCATGGTTATTCTCAGGTTCCTGTGATTGATAATGGTGTGCCTGTAGGCAGTATTTCAGAGGACACGTTTGTCAAGTCAATGGCTGAGAAAAAAACCGCCGTGATATCCAAAATGAAAGTAGGGGATATGATGGGTGAATCTTTTCCGGCAGTTTCTCCTGAGGCTGATATTGGTATTGTATCTACACTGCTGGAGCGCTATCCTGCAGTTCTGGTGCTTGAAAAGGGAGTTGCTATCGGATTTATCACCAAGCACGACATAATTAAGTTGCTACATGGATAATTTTGTTAATTCTGACTGTTTAACTACAGTTAAATATTAGCGCTACATTAGGTGTGGATTAGTTAAAAAACTATTAGAGGAAAGTCTATGGACCTTGAAGATAATTTATTAATGATGCCGGGCCCGGTACCAGTACCCCCCAGGGTTCTCAGGGCAATGTCCAAACCGATGATCAATCATCGTGGAGCACAATTTTCTGGAATATATGATGACTGTCGTCGTATTCTTGCTGACGTATTCGAGACAGAAAATGATATTTTTGTGTTAAGTAGTTCAGGTACCGCTTCTATGGAAGCTGCTGTAGGTTGTATCGCAGACAAAGATGACAGGATAATCTCCATTGAGAATGGTAAATTCGGGGAGCGTTTCAAGGATATTGCATCCAGATACGGTTCTGTCGTTCCTCTGGAATTTGAATGGGGTTCTTCCGTGGACCTGGATATGCTTGAAGCACAACTTCAGGAAGGAGCAAAGGCCGTTACCATGGTTCACAACGAAACCTCCACAGGTATACTGAATCCTGCAGAACAGGTCGGCAAGCTGGCAAAGAAATATGGGTCCCTGTTTGTAATGGATGGCGTAACCTCCCTGGGTGGAGATAATGTATTTGTAGATGATTGGGGAGTTGATGTAGCAGTGGTTGGTTCCCAGAAATGTATTGGTGCACCACCAGGTCTTTCCATGCTTTCTGTAAGTGAAGCTGCATTTGACGCAATGGAAAAAGAAAGCCTTCCTTATTATCTTGATCTCAAAGCCTGTAAAAAGAGTGCTGACAAGGAAAAAACACAAACTCCTTACACACCTGCCATTCCTCTTTTCTACGCCCTGCAGGAATCCCTTCATATAATTGAAGAAGAGGGAATGGATGCCAGGATAGAAAGGCACCATAAGGGTGCAGCTGCTGTGCGTGCGGCGATGGATGCAATGGGTATCGAGATGTTCCCGCAGCTCAATGAATACAGTGCATATTCCAACACTGTCTCGGCAATGAAGGCCCCGGCGGGTATGGACAGCGAAACCCTTAAAAAAGAAATGATGAAATCCGGAATTACAATTGCAGGCGGACAGGCCCATCTTAAGGGCAAGATTTTCCGTATTGGAAATATGGGCAATGTAAGTTACAGGGATATTCTCAGTACTCTCCAGCAGATTGAGGTAGTATTCAAGAAGAGGGGAGTGGTTTCAGACCTGGGTCCTGCAACAGAAGCTGCAATTGAAGTATTGTGTAAATGAGATATTATGAAAATCATAGGTATTGTAGACACGACGTTTGCACGTTTTGATATGGGCAGTGCTGCTGTGGATGAGATCAAGCAGTATGTTTCAGCCCGTATAATTCGGATCACAGTTCCGGGTATAAAGGACCTGCCGGTGGCTTCCAAAAAGCTTATCGAGGAGCAGGGCTGTGAAATAGTCATGGCTCTGGGAATGCCCGGTGCTGCGGAAAAAGATAAAATGTGTGCACATGAGGCTTCCACGGGTATCATCCAGGCCCAGCTTATGACAAATACACATATAATAGAAGTCTTTGTTCACGAAGATGAAGGCAAGGATGAGAAGGAGCTTGCTTTTCTTATGGAGAACCGTGCTCGTGAGCATTCCCGTAATGTCGTGGACCTTCTCTTTAAGCCTGAGAAACTTGTAAAACAGGCAGGTACGGGCCAGAGGCAGGGTTTTGAGGATGTAGGAAGCCTGCGTGGATGAGGGTTTGATTTTATAATTTATAAGTATGATTAGGAAGCAAAATCTGCATTGGAGAACAATATAATGACAATCAGACTGGGATTTGTGGTAGCGGAGTTTAACAGGGATCTGACCTACCAGATGGAATTGCTTGGTATAGAACATGCGAAATTCCTGGGCGCGGAAGTGACAGATACCGTTCTTGTGCCCGGTGTTTACGATATGCCGCTTGCAATCAAGAAACTTTGTGAAAAGGATGATATCGATGCAGTTGTAACCATTGGTTCGGTGATAGAAGGTGCCACAGGTCACGATGAGATAGTGGTCCAGCATGCCTCAAGAAAGATTACCGACCTTTCTCTGGAATACAACAAGCCTGTCACTCTGGGCATTGCAGGTCCCGGTATGAGTCGCATGGAGGCTCACCAGAGGGTCGATTATGCCAAGAGGGCTGTAGAGGCTGCGGTAAAACTTATCAGGCGTCTCTAAATCTATTCATAGGGGCTATTAATGGCATCTTCAAGATTGGCCCGAGTGGCTGAATCCCCGACAATCCGTATAGCCAATATAGCAAATAAGCTCAAGCATGACGGCATTGATGTAATTAGTTTCAGTCTGGGTGAACCTGATTTTGATACTCCCGGCCACATCAGTGATGCTGCATGCAAGGCGCTTTATAGCGGAGAAACTCATTATTCTCCCTCTGCGGGTATCAAACCGCTGCGCGAAGCTATAGCCAAAAAATTACAAACAGAGAACAATCTGAATTTGGATGCATCCAATGTGATGGTTACACCGGGAGCCAAACAGGCAATCTTCGAAGTTATGATGTCTGTACTTGATGATGGCGATGAGGCTGTCCTGTTCGACCCTGCCTGGGTTTCCTATGAACCATGTATCAAATTTGCAGGAGCAAATCCTAAATGGGTGTCTACAGATCCGGAAAATGGCTTTCTTCCTTATGATATTGGAGATCACATTACAGATAAAACTCGCCTGATAGTTGTCAATTCCCCTTGCAATCCCTCAGGTGGTGTATTTGGCAAGGACAAATTAAAGGAAATAGCAGACCTTGCCATTGATCATAATCTGCTGGTTCTCTCCGATGAGATTTATGAGAAGATACTTTATGATGAAAAACACTACAGTATCGGTGCTATGGAAGGGATGCAGGACCGCACTATTACTGTAAATGGCTTTTCCAAATCATATGCGATGACAGGCTGGAGGCTAGGTTATGTCGCTGCCAATGAAGCTTTCCTCCATGATTTCCAGAAAATCCAGTCACATTCTGTCAGCAGTGCTACAACGTTTGCTCAATATGGTGCCATTGAGGCACTGGAAGGTGACCAGCAACCTGTTGAGGACATGGTAGCCGAATTCAGGCAACGTCGCGATATCCTTGTAGATGGGTTGAATGATATCGGTATACATTGCAGCCGTCCCAGGGGTGCATTCTATGCATTTGCGGATGTAAGCGAGTATGGGGATGGTGAAGAGATTGCTGAGAAATTACTTTCAGATGCCCACGTTGCTGCTACTCCCGGTTCGGCTTTTGGCCCAAGTGGTAACAATTTCATGAGGCTTTCATATGCCATTTCACAGGAAAGGATAAGAGAAGCTCTTGAAAGGATTGAGAATTGCCTTTTATAATTCTGTTCTCTTTCTTTCCAGGATTCTTTTTATAATTCTGCCACTGCTGCAAAAGGGACATTGCCGGGGCTTTCCGAGGCGAACTACCTTTGTCTTGAATCCTCTTTTTTGAAGTTTATCTTCGAGTTCGTTTTCATCGAATACCTGGTCGTGGCCCAGTACGATAATATCCGGTTGTACCTCTTCGAGGGGTTTGAACATATCTTCTTCGCTTCCCAGCAGGGCATGGTCCACAACCTTTAAAGCTTTAACCATTTCAAGCCGCTGTTTTTCAGGAACTATGGGTTTAGGCTTATGTTCAATTGTTGAGTCCCGTGCAACAAGGACATATAGTTCACTGCCATACTTCCGGGCCTGTTCCAAATAGTAGAGATGCCCCGGGTGAAGTATATCAAAGGTTCCTGTTGCAAGTATGCGTGTCAATTCATCACCTGAATAATTGTCCACTAAAGAATGGAATTACCTTTAATAACTTTATGGAAATGGCCCGTATACTTTTCGGTCAATATAACTCCTTTTTGAAATTGCTGTAGCACTGCTTTAATGTGTTCAGGTTTGCCGGCACATGCAGTATATCAAAGTCAAATAAATCCGCGAACTCATCGACCTTTTGATGGAAATCCTCTTCGTAATTAATTCCTGTGTCAACCTTTGCTACATGCTTGTAACCTATTTCATTAAAGACATATCTCGATGTTTCAATGTCGTTTTTATCTTTGCTAAATCCTGAAGAAACGAGCATATCCCTCCAGTTAGCTGCCCACATGGGGGTCAGGAAAAAAGTCCCCTCTCCTTTGAAACTCTTGAGGGTGTCAAGATATTTCTGTCTGCCGCCAAGCACGGCACCAATACAGTCATCGATTGTTTCCCCGTTATTTTCTCTTAGTATTCCCACCGGACAGGGATGATCGGCAAAATCCTGCTCTATGTCTGACAGTACATTGCCACACAATCCGTAAAAAAGTAAGATACCATCGGAGATGGGTGTCAATCTCTTGGTATTTGTGTACACCTCGTCCTTGAGATTTTTTGGGATTGCATGCAGGGCAAATTCAAGTATCTGGATAACTATATTGAATTGGTTATCAGGCAATGGGTTATTCAGCAAATTCACCATGGTTTTTGTTTCAACATCCACTCCTGCTTTGTTGAGTTTGTCCCTGATACCATAAGATTCATCATTTTCGACTATGATCACATTGTCTACCGAATTATCCTCTTCTATGAGATATGCTATCTCATTTTCGAACATTCTGCAGGCTATTATTGTTAGAGTTGACAGGTTAAATCACCTGTATAAAATAGAAAAGGGAAAGGATTTAAAGATTGCGCCTTTTGGTCTTATCTTTTGATGTATCCCCTGTAACATCTGTCGAGGTGTTCTTCTGGCATTGGTTTGGTAGCAAGGCTTACTACTACGGCGGTAATGGCTGCAATCGGTGTGGCAACAAGGATCGGGTCCACAACGGTCCAGGTGCCGGTGAGCAGGGTTTCCATTCCAAAAATAGCCTGTGATATTCCCAGGGGAGCCGCTTCCTTTGCATGGACAAAAGCCAGCCAGAAAAGGCTGCTGAATGTCCCTGCGAGAAGACTTGCAATCGCTCCTTCCCTGGTCATACGCGGCCAGAACAGTGCTCCTGCATAGGCGGGCAGGAAGGCAGCCGCGCACAGACCAAAGAAAATAGCTGTACCACGGGCAATAATGCTGATTGGCAGCATGTAGGCAAGGATAACACTCAATATGATTGTAACAGCGATTCCCAGTCTGGTTACGGATATGGTCTTTCCGGATTTACCACCTTTGAGGAACTCTTTGTAGAAGTCATGACCAATAGCAGTTCCCATTGTGTGATATTGGGAACTGAGGGTTGACATAGCAGCCGCCAGCAGGGTTACCATGAATATTGCAACGAAAAGGTCCGGTGTGGCACTGTTTATGTACTCTGGGATAATGCGGTCCATATTACCGCCTGCTACATCCAATGCAAGCTGGCCTTGTGTATCGAGGAAATACACATTGGAAAGGGCACCGACTATATAGGCAACTCCTGCCATCATGAGGATAAAAGGCCCGCCGGCAAATACTGCCCTGTTGAGGGATTTTTTGCTATCTACTGTCATGAATCGCACGGCCAGCTGTGGTTGTGCCAGTACACCGATTCCCACGCCGAGTATAATTGTAGATACCATAGTCCACCATATCGGTGTGCCAAATGCAGGCATTGATGTCCATCCAGTATGTCCACCTGCGACTAAACCTGCCGGCACCATGGATGACATGTCGGTGAGGGCCTGGTGAGCTTCCGTGATTCCACCGAGGTTAGCATAGGTTAGTATAAGCAGTATTGTCATGCCCCCAAGCATCAGGGTTCCCTGCATGGCGTCTGTGTACATCACTGCCAGTAAACCTCCTGTGATCACATAGGCTGCAACAATAATAGTGAGGATAAATACTGCCACGTCATAATTGATTCCCAGGGATGTTTCCATGAACCGGGCTCCTCCGATTAGTACAATCCCTGCATAAAGGGGCATGAACACTCCTATCAAAGCACCTGAAAAACCCTGTATGAATTTTGAGTTGAAACGTTTGCCCAGCAGTTCAGGGAATGTGACAGCTCCCAGGTTCACACCTATACGCCGTGTGCGTGATCCGAAAAGGACAAAGGCCACAAAGATTCCCACCACGATGTTCATGAAGACAAGCCACAGTGTTCCCATTCCTAAAGTTGCGGAAACTCCTCCAAAACCAACGATTGCCGAGGTACTGACAAATGCCGCTCCATAGGATAGGGCCAGTATGTACGGATGCACTTTCCGCCCCGCCAGCATGTAATCGTCAACTTCTTTTGTGCGCTTGTATGCAATCCATCCGCAATAGAAGACTATCATCAGATAGACCAGAACGATTACACCAAGAACGACCGGACTTACAGGCAATCCTCTTCCTCCTCTTCATTCCATTTTGCAATTCCATATGCCATGCAGGCGATGGCACTTATTATGCACAGAACATATGCACTCCATATGTAGGGGTCCTCTATGCCCAACAATTTTACACCTCTTTTATACTGAGGGGTGTTAGCAAGTAACATACTTGAACTTTTCGAAATGAACAGAGTAAACAGGGATTTAACTAACGGACCAAAAGTTATTTATTGAAAAATAGCAAAAAAGTAAAATTAAGTATTACAATAGATGTTTTTTGTAATACTATGTCTGTTTTGCAGACCCTAAAGGGCGTTGTTGTCAGACCACGCCTCCTCCCTTCTTTTAGAGTTCAATTATCTCGGTTTCCTTTGTAAGAGGATCTACAAGTGCAACAGTAGCTTTTCCCGTAAGTACTCCGGCAGTCTCCCCAGGATTTATCACTCGTGTGTTGCCTATCATGTGGCTGCCTGCCTGATGGGTATGTCCCCTGACAATGAGATCAAAATTACCGGATGCAGCAAGAGCCTCAATTTCTTCTTCGTTTATGCCATGTAGCAGGGCAATATGCAGATCCTCTATATCCAATGTGCCAAAATCACCACACACGTTTGCTCCCTGTTTTACAAACCATTCTTTTATAGTGATTCTGTCTCCCTCATTATTTCCAAATACAAGGTGAAGAGGTGCCTCCAGTTCAGTGAATCCTTTTACGTTGATGGGTGATACGAGATCCCCCGCATAGAGCACAGCTGAGACCTGTTTTTCGTTGAAGAACTTCACTGCTTTACGTATCATTTCCAGATTATCGTGGGAATCAGCCATAATTCCCAAATATTTTCGTGTTAAGATCATCAACTCCTACAATATTTTGCCTGATTTCATGAAATTACAACTACAGCATGACATTACTTATCGTGCCGTGTGCGTAGTCTATGAATGGGTCCTATCTCTTTAATATATCAGCCTTATAACCGATGAAATAAAATCACAATCTATATATATGGCTATACTCCTGTTTGGCTCATTAATGAGCGGGCATAAAATCGTTTTTAGTACCCCACTCCCCAACCGCTCATATATCCCAAAATATAGAGCAGGCAATCTTTATCTGCAATATTACCATACGAATTCCTAGGACAAATAACTTTTGAATATTTTATATGTATGCATCTTCTATGTTTTTGAAAGTAATTGGTCATTGGAATAATGTTATTTTTGTTCTTTGAAAAAGTAAGATTAATTAGTTTTCAATTGAGTGGAAGGGCACGAATTGAACCCAACTTTGACAGCCAAAAGTAATGATAAGTTAGTTATTTTAATCGGAAATCGATGCTTAACTCTATCGTTACTCCAGTGATCTTGCTTTTTTGACAAAGGCCATGACAGTTAGTACAAATGTGGCATGTGCCCAGGTTAGAGGACTCACACTTAAAGGACTCCCATCAAACGGATTCAGCTGCTCTGCCAGCAGACCGGTATCTGTGGCTCTATCTGTGACCCACAGTATTATCTCCCTTGTGTTTTGCAGGTCGTTGATGCTCTTTGCCACCTGTATATGCCATTGTGCTACCCATAAGGTACATATGAACCAAGGATTACCTGGTATTATCTCTGGATCGTATTGCGCAACTTCCTGATATTTATCCTTATAGAAGCGAGCGATGCCTCCTACCTCAGTCTTCACCGAGAGTATGCTTTCTATACTTTTCATAGTGCTAACCACCCTGGCATCGTCCGGGGGGAGCACCCCAAACTGGGATACGGCGTAGAGACTGGCATCTACGGTCACATCCCTAGGGTTGATGCTTCGCAGGAACCTTCCCAGTTCCTTATCATACAGGTGATTCTCGATCCCCCGTTTTATTTCCATGGCAGCCGTGTTGTAGCTCTCTGCGAGGTTATTGTCTCCATACATTGCTGCAAACTTGGCAGCACATATGAGTCCCGCATAAACTGTCGAACATGTATAACTGTGGACCGCTCTTTTCTCCTCCCACAGATTATAACTGGGTTTTGGGAGTCCTGTAGAAGAATACCTGTACTTGGTCATGAACTCGGCAGCTGGTATTATCATTGAGTGATAGACCGAATCGATATTCTCGATAGATCTTGTCATTTTATAATGATTCCACAAAGCCACGATAATAAGTGCTGTGCTATCTTCCTGTATCGGAAGTTGGATATGCCCATCAGGTGTTATCCAAGGCATCCAACCACTTGCAAGAGTACCCGTAGGATTGTATTTTTGCAGGAAATATCCGTGATCATGGAGCAGTCCCCGGCAGTATTTAAAGAATTTTTGCACAGTCCCGGAGTAGCGCGTTATGTCCAGCGCCATAGCGACAAATGCACTGTCTCGCGGCCACATGTAACTGTATGAATCCATGTTGAACCTTTCAAGAATATCACTGTCATTGGCAGCTATGATCGCGCCATCGTAATCAATTTGCGACTTTATAATAAGCAGACTGTGTTTGAATAAATCTACTACTTTTGGTGGAAGATCAAACATATCGTACTTTTCTTTGTTCACCCATGAATAATAGTACTGCCCTGCTTCACTTATCATCTTTTCAGGCGTTGTATTCAGGACAAGTTCATTGAGCCGCTTGACTTCAAAGAAAGTTTTTCCTGCTGCAATCCAGTAATATATTATTTTTGTTTCCCCCGCGGCCAGATGCCGGGAAAAACGGATGAAACTCTTCACTGCCCCTACCTGAATGGAGTTCATGTTAAGCTCTCCAGACTTGATAGCACCAGATTCATCTGTCCCTTTTGGACGTACTTCATACTGGTCAAAGTATGGTGAACCACTAATAAGGAAGTAGCGCGAGTCCTTATAATGTATTATGGATTGCAATGCAGGGTCAAAGATAGCCGTATCACCATTCGGATTCTCGTAAAGGGAAATATCATGGCTGAAAAGTAGCTTCATGTCTACATCTATGGCGTCTGTATTGGTTATTGCTATATTTCGAATAAATATATTCTCATGAGGGTGTACACATTCGTTGAACCTCAACTCAACTTCAAGACGATCATTGCGATAGTAGGTATCAGTTACCAACCGATCTTTCTGGTAACCAAGTTTGTGGCTCCAATCATCCCCTATCAGAGAAACCATACCAAGATTTTTCCCATCCACTTCTACCCCTACTCTACAATGTCGACCATTCACATGGTTCTCATATCCTATATGGGGAAAGTACATGTCCCGGATGCTTGCATTTATATCCAGGTTCACCAGCAGTGATCCGTTTCCAACAACGAGTGGTTTAGGCATTTTAGCATCACCTTTAATACATATTCTCACGTATAAATGTACATCATGAGCTAAAGTAGTTTCCTGCTTGATGGGAAACGAGAAATGGCGCCATTAAATTATCGGGATTCTAATTTAAAGGGTCAACAATATCCAATTGGCTGTGATATTATAACGGAATGAAGTGTGGGGGCATAATTACGGTTTTCAGTCTAAGGAAACCCGACTCTGGTGTCAACATAGGTATCCTTTCTTATGAATATCCACCAAATTTTTATGGTGGAGTGGGTATCCATGTAGGTGAGGTAACCAGAAGTCTTGCAATCGGAAATAATCAGGTACATGTGTTTACATCCAATGTACAGGAATCGAACGAACAGTTGATCAGAAATTTATGGGTACACGGACCAACAGAACTTCATTATCAGGCATCTAATAATTTCAGTGCAGCATATAAAAAGATACAGACCAACATCAATGTGGCTGCGATGGTGAAGAAACAGTTTTCAGGTGGCAGTCTGGATCTGTTACATTCGCATGGTGGGTTGATCCAGTTAGCTACTACATTATCAAAGGAGAGCACCCAGCTGCCACTGGTGATGACAGCTCACAGTATAGATATCAACAGAACGAAGCCAGACGGGCTGAGTGTTATGATGGAGTCAAATGTGGTGGGCATGGTGGACAGGTTCATTGCAGTATCAAAGTCCATACAAGAAGAACTGGAGCAAACATTTGGAATCGAACATGATAAGATTACAATTATTCCAAACGGGGTGGATAGTGAGACATTCAAACACCAGAATGCGGATGACATCAAAAGAAAATACAAACTTGATAACCGATTCGTTGTGCTGTTTGTTGGAAGGAATGACTCACAAAAGGGCGTGATGTATTTGGTTGATGCCGTGCGAAGGCTCCAGAAAGATATTCCAGAAATAATGCTGGTAATGGTCGGCCAGCCGGATATATATCATGACAAGCATATCCTCTGCCTTCCGCATGTGGACAAGCATGAACTCATTAAATTATACTCTCTCTCCGATGTGTTCGTGCTGCCAAGCATCTACGAGCCTTTCGGTATTGTGCTCATTGAAGCCATGGCATGTGAAACCGCGTGCATTGGGACACGAGTCGGAGGGATACCAGACATCATTGACCACAACCGGACCGGGGTTCTGGTAGAGCCGGAAAGCTGTGCAAGTATCGCAGAAGCGATTGATAGATTATATCATGATCCAGAAAAGAGGTGCCTGATGGGGAAAAGAGGGCGTGAGAAGGTTATATCATACTTTGACTGGCAAAATATAGCAAAGAAGACTGGAGAGGTATACCAGCAGGTGCTTAATTAAAACCAGAGTCTGCTCTTGATGCACTCAATGTTAACCTATCATGGATTCGATCCACACATGTGCCTCTAGATTCACTCTTTCTATGTTGCATCTGAAACCCAGATAAATCTCTCCCACTCGCACCTAATGTCGAACCAGATATGATAGTCACACAAGCATCTCTGAGTGAAAATGTACAAAACGGACAGAGAAACATCACAACAAGCAACCATCATCGAATTACAGAGGAACTGAAACTGCACAATAAACGCAAGATAATTAGCTAAATACTGAATGTGTATGTTCTGGAAATTACGCTTCGTGGAAAAGGTTATGGGTGGCTTGATTGGCTGCTCGTTCTCTAACTATTTTTAAAATAAGGGGAAGATATATTGAACAAGGCACAAGGTGATGACATATCTTTAGCTGAAGTTGACAGTAAATTCTCAGAGGAAATTACAGAATTGGCAAACAGTGATAAAGCATATGAGAAAAATAGCTCTGAATACAATTATTTTTGTAAGTACATTTACTTTTATAATAGTTTACTTTCTAACTGAATATTTGTCTCAAGACAATTTCATTGTAATTATAGTATGTCTAGCAGTATGTGCCATCTTTGCAGCTATAATAAGTATTCCTTCTGAGGATATTTAAGCCACTATCAGATGCAATTAATAATGATTCATTTGCTTTGAGTGTGAGTATTTCTTCCTTATTGATTGCATTTTGACTGGCATTGGCGGATTTCTGTTTGATAATAGGCTACTTGTGTTAGGCTCCTTGTCCCTGTCATTTGTACAACTTTCCTTTATATAATGCTTTATGTTGACTTTCCGATCTGAAAGTCCAATCCACTGTTCTATCTGAAAATCCAATCATCAATGTCTCCAAATCCCCTAGAGGTTAAAGATGTTTCAATTGTAGCTGACATTATCCCCAGTTATATTGAAGGTAAATCTGCCATAAGTCCTATTATTTTTATCTTCTACTCATTTTTTATCCTCATTAAGTAGCCTGTTGAAGTTACTGAAAGTTTCATCATTAAAACATACAAATAGAATCCTATCAAAAACCGGGGTTTCTTGCAGAAAATCGATTACTTCATTTATCGCTATTTCAGCTGCCCTGGGTATAGGAAAATGGTAGACTCCTGTACTTATTGCGGGAAAAGCAATAGTTTTAATCCCTTCCTCTGCCGCCAGCTTAAGGCAATTACTGTAACATTTGGCCAGCATTCTGTCCTCCTCATTGTTTCCGCCGTGCCATACAGGTCCCACTGTGTGTATGACCCATTTTGCCGGCAGATTATAGCCATGCGTGATTTTTGCTTCACCTGTTGCACAACCATTCAGTGTCCTGCATTCATCCAGCAGTTTAGGTCCTGCAGCTTTGTGTATTGCTCCATCAACCCCTCCTCCGCCAAGCAGGGAATTGTTGGCCGCATTCACAATGGCATCAACTTCCTGTTCTGTGATGTCACCTTTAATTATCCTGATTATTCTCTGACCCATAATCTTTGGTCTTTGTTTATTGGTTAATATTTGTTGTCACTTCAGAACAGGAAATAATCAATCAGTAAGACTGAAGTGAGTAGTAATATCCCCAGTATGGCAAGTGGAATGGTATAGTTCGATACTACGGTTTTCACATCATCGCCCGTGGTTCTCTGGATCAGCCAGAAAAACGGATCTGTAACGTAGGAAAACACCATGGTGCCAGCTGAAATCATCAATATCAGGGGAATGGTTGCCACATCTGAAACATAGGGGCTGTAGGCGAGTATGGATGATGTTATTATTGCAGTGACAGCCCTGGAGCCCTGCGCAGTCTGTATTATCGCGGCGAAAATAAACGGGATGAAAAGAGCAGGTATTATGTGTCCGATAAGATTATAGACATTTTCTGCAAATGAACTTGCAGCAATTACTCCTCCAAGCGCCCCGGCACCGCAGAGGTCCAGTAATATCATACCGGCATTGCGGGTGCCCTTTTCAAAAACGATATCCAGATTTTCTTTTTTTACCAGTAAAAGGGAAAAACTGGCTGCAAGAATAATGGCAAGATTGATATCCGCCAGCAGGGAAGCTCCCGGTAAAAAATGCCCAATTGCCAGGAAAACAATGGGCAGTATTAAGGGGACCCATCCAATAGGTGACTCATTTGCTGACAATTCTCTTTCTTTCCATGTATCTTTGTGTTCTCCTCTTTTTGATATAAGCAGGTATCCAAAGATAAAGAGAATTACAGATATAGTGATTGCAGCCAGGTTGAAGCCAGCATCAACATTAAAATTGAGACTTCTTGTAATACTGTATATTACAGGAAGTGGGTACAGAAGGACAAAAGAAAGTGTACTTCCAATTGCAGTAGCGTAATAACATTTCTTCCTGATCTCGGAGTTTACTTTCAGGTTTTCAACAAGAGGGACCATTACTACATAAGCTGTCAGGCAACACATGAGGGGGATGGATAACAGGTAACCTGCAATTCCTGATGTAAGGGTGGGTCGTGCGGATATTTTTTGCATATCCGAGACAATCCGCTGCGCAAAATTTTCCTGTCTTATTACCAAGGCAATTAATGACCCTGAAAATATAGGAATTGCAAGGAGTGCAAATACCCTGCCTGCACCCTGTGTTGCCATTGCGATTGCGTTTTGCTGCATTCCGCTGAATATGCCATAAAAAAGGGCTGCACCTGTTAGTACAAGGAAAGGTGGCAATCTAATCTTCCAGAGAAGAATTGTAATTAATACTATGGTTATCGTGAAAATCAGGATGTCTTGCACATTTTTCACCGTTTTTGGTTAATTTACATTCTATATATCAACTCCAGTTATATTTTCTGTATATTTTAAACCAATGTTTTCAATAATGCCTCTAATATGGAACAGCAATTTAAGTAGCAAAAGAATAGGTTTAATTATAAAAAATTCTAATTTGATATCCTCTTAAAACAATCGCATCAAAGGTGCTTTTGCCATGACTAAAATCTCAGTAATAGGAGCAGGGAATGTTGGTGCAACTACTGTGCAGAGACTTGCCGAAATGGAGTTCGGTAGCATTGTCCTTGTGGATATAGTTGAAGGTTTACCACAGGGAAAAGCCCTGGACCTGATGCAGGCAGGAGCCATAGTAGGATATGATACTAAAATCAAGGGTAGTAATGACTATGCGGATATCGTCGGTTCGAACATAGTGATCATAACTGCCGGTGCTGCAAGGAAACCCGGTATGAGCCGGGCTGATCTGATAAATATCAATACTAAAATCATGAAAGATGTTTGTGAGAACATCAAAGAATATGCACCTAATTCTATTGTTATTGCTGTTACCAATCCTCTTGATGTAATGACTTATGTAGCCCTGGAAGTCACCGGTTTTGAACCAAATCGTGTGTTTGGAATGAGTGGAATACTTGATACAGGACGTTTTGCCAGTTTTATTGCCGATGAGCTTGCCTGCTCCAAAAGAGATGTTGAAGCAATGGTGATAGGTGGTCATGGGGACCAGATGCTTCCCCTTCCCCAACATTCTTCAGTATTCGGGACACCTCTGCCAGAATTGCTTGGAGAAAATGTCATTGCAGGACTTGTAGAACGTACTATTCATGGTGGTGCTGAAATCGTTGCTCTTCTCAAACAGGGTAGTGCCTTTTATGCACCCTCTGCTGCCATAGTCCAGATGGTTGAATCAATCCTGAGGGATGAAAAGAGAATCTTACCTGTTTCTGCTTATCTGGAGGGGGAATACGGCCAGAAAGGAATATATTTCGGTGTACCTGCCAAAATTGGTTGTGATGGCATTGAAGGGATAATAGAGCTGGAACTGACAGAAGAGCAGAAACAGGCACTAAAGGAATCTTCAGCAAGCATAAAGGGAAGCATCGAATATCTGAATATATGATAATTCGCTGTTTGGAGAAGTTTTTGTAGGAGAAAACGGTACAGAGAAGAATAATGCGGGAGATTAATGCTACCATTTCAAGGCCAGTTTATAGTTTTTTGGCCTTGCAGAGGTTTTTGTCATCCTTTACAACCCTGCCATATTTATTGCAGTAATATGAAGGATTATTAATAAGTTTTTTTAAATTCCTTTGTATTTTCTTTATATCATCTTTTTTCCAGGAGCACATCTTTTTTGACATATTTATCCTCCTTAAAAAGATCATAATCAAATCAAACAATGCGATAACAGTTTGGGATTGCTATTATTTGAAGTTATCCTGCAGTTCAGAAATCCCATAAATGTGCTGCATTTTGGTACAGTACCCTGTCAACATCCTTTGTTGAAAGAGTTCCCTCTTCCTGTAGTTTAAGTATGGTTTGGAGTTGTTCCTGGAGGTTTCCCCAGGGTTCATCTGAACCAAAAAGGACTTTTCCTTCAGGCTGGCTGGTTATTATATCCTCAGTAGTCGTGCCATGTTCTTTATACATGTACCTGTATGCTTCATGGCTTGACATTGCAGTATCCAGATAGATATTGTCAAGATCATCAACTGCTTTTATAATTTCAGGGATCCCATCCCCCAGATGTGCAAGCTGAAAATTAATATCCGGGTATTGTTCCACTTTATCCAGTAATCTACAAGGGTCTTTACTACACGCCATCGGGATGTGTAAAAGGAGGTTCATACAGTTTTCATTCATATAACTCAGAATTGAATCATCAGGCATATTTCCATAGATTCCATAATACTTTATCCCTGCAGGAGGTTTTTCGTTTTCATCTTCATATTTTGCAATATTTTCGGCACTATCATTTGCAGCTATAAACGGTATAAAAGCGACCCGGTCATCATCAATTGACCATATTTCTTCGTTTGCTCTGGTATAATCTATCTTCCAACCAGAGTATGGTTCATCAGGGTCTGGGGATTTATTTTTGAGATGGTAGAACAGGCCTTTCCAGAAATGCCCGAAAGTGTTTGACGGTTCGGGTTGTGCAAAAAGAACACAGTTTTCAACATTGTTCCGATCCATGTTCTCCTGCAGCCTTTGTATGTTATTGCTGATTCTGGTGGTGGGCCGTAGCGCCATTGTCATAAAGATTGAATTTGTTCCATAATGGCAATGTGCATCATTGATCCGATATTTTCCACATTTTTTCATGAATAACTGTTTTAATTTATTGCAGATATACATACTCGACACAAAGATTTGCTTGCTGCTGTCTTTTCTTAAGCCTTTGTCGAATTGATGGGGCTTTGTACATAATATATTGCCTATTATGGAGTACAGAAGGATTAGATTATATTAAAATGGCATAGATGCGAGTTTTTCACAATATTTATTTGCGGATGCCGGCAAATTTTGGGTGTGGTTTATAGTGGGCAGAAAGGTTTATTAATGATAAATCATTATAGATATTTGTAATGATTAAACATCACAATATATGTGAATAATAGATAAACGGAGGTTAGTAAATGGAAATTTACCAAAATGAATCTATACATGAGAAAAGTGATCTTACCAGACAAGCAAACCGTAGCATGACCATTTATGAAATGGTTTTCATGATGGTTATTCTGGCATTCGGATTGTTTTCTCTGTACAGATTGGCCGCTTATGCCAACCTTATCAGCTGATCATTAAAGGGCAATTCACCGAATTGCCTAATTTTCCTCCTCTCCTATTGTTTTTGTTTATTTTGTCATTCCATTAACTCAGAAAATGATAAATGGTTTCAGGTCCAATAGGACACTAGGAGCAAACTTCTAAATGATAGCGGCATTTATTACGGTTTTTGCAGTAATTATTTTATCTCTTTTTATCAATCGTATAGCCACGATTGCATTAACCCTAACCGGTCTTTCCCGTGAAGTCGCACGCTTTCAGGCAAGGTCTGCACTTACAGGTGCGGGATTTACTACCACGGAATCTGAAAAAATGATGAATCATCCTGTAAGGCGCAGGATACTGATGTTGCTTATGCTTGTGGGAAATGCCGGAATAATAACCCTGATGGCCTCTGTAGTCCTTGTTTTCCTGAGTCCCTCGTCTGATACACTGCTAAGTTATATCGTTGTCATTACACTTGGTATGCTAGTGATTTTAATCATTACCCGTAGCAAAAAAGCCGATCGATTTCTCAGCCGTGTTATCACTTTTTCTCTTACCAGATGGACTGATATCCAGACATCGGATTCTGCAAGCCTAATTTACCTGGGTGGGGATTATCAGGTTTCAGAACTGGAAGTTGGCTCTGAAGATTGGCTGGCCGGCAAAGTCCTGAATGAGTTGAACCTTGTGGATGAGGGAGTACTGATTCTTGGTATCCAAAAACCCGGCGGTAAATACATTGGAGCCCCTGTAGCATCCACACGTATTGAAGTTAATGATGTACTCCTGCTATACGGCAGAGGCGAATCTTTGCGCTCCCTGGACAGAAGACGTAAAGGACTTCGCGGCGCGGTTGCACACGCCGAAGCAGTGGCACAGCAGAGGGACGTGGTGGAAGAACAGGAAACAGGCAGTAAGCAAAGTGAGTCTGCGGATATTTGATTATTTTTCTTTGATATACTTTTCTATTTTTTGCTTTTAGATTGGGCTTATTTGGCAATTTCAGTATAGGCTCGTTGTAAAGAACCACTAAATATATACAGTTTCATTAAAACCATTTTATGAAATCCTTTGCTTACCGACAACCTTTATATACTTGCCGTTGTTATGGATCATGCCTCTTTTTGTTTAAAGAAACATTTAGAACAAGTACATTTAATTAATCATCATTATCCCCAAAGATGCCTATACAGGCACCTATTCTGTGTCAGGCAATTTTTCAGGATACTGTGATAGCAGAATATAAAAGGAATTTTACCATGGAATCATTAACTTTTAAAGATTTGAATCTATCGAAAAATATTGAACGTGCAGTTGAAGACATGGGTTTTGAGGAACCCACTCCTATTCAGTCTCAATCTATTCCCTATCTTATGGAAGGTAAGGATGTAATAGGACAGGCGCAGACCGGTACCGGTAAAACTGCTGCCTTTGGGATACCTGCTCTTGAAATGCTGGATGTCAAAAGTAAGAAGGTCCAGGTAGTGGTCCTCTGTCCAACCAGAGAACTGGCAAATCAGGTTGCTGAGGAGATGAGCAACCTTGCCAAGTACCAGAATACCAAAATGTTACCGGTTTACGGTGGTCAACCAATAGACAGGCAGATAAAGGCCCTGAGAAGAGGCGTACACATTGTAATTGGTACTCCCGGGAGAGTTCTGGACCATATCCAGAGGAAGACACTGAAACTTGATGGTGTTAAAATGCTGGTTCTTGATGAAGCTGATGAAATGCTTGATATGGGTTTCAGGGAGGATATTGAATTTATTCTCAGTCGCGTGCCTAGCCAAAAGCAGACAGTTCTATTTTCTGCTACGATGCCACAGCCAATTATTAAACTCACAAAGAAATACCAGCAAAATCCCCAGATGGTAAAGACTGTTCATAAGGAATTAACGGTTCCCCAGATTGAACAATTCTATTTCGAAGTCAAAAACAATGCAAAGACCGAAGTTTTGTGTCGTTTGATAGATATTTACAATTTCAAGTCATCTCTTGTTTTCTGTAATACCAAGAAAAATGTCGATAAACAGGTTGAAACTCTCAAAGCACGAGGTTATCTTGTAGATGGACTGCATGGTGATATGAGACAAGCACAAAGGGAACGTGTCATGTCCAATTTCAGGAAAGGGGAAATTGAGACACTCGTTGCAACCGATGTTGCTGCCCGTGGTATCGATGTGGAGAACATTGAGGCTGTTTTCAATTATGACATTCCTCAGGATGAGGAATCATATGTCCACAGGATAGGCAGAACCGGTAGGGCAGGCAAAGAAGGAGTTGCAATAACCTTTGCTTCCGGTAAGGACATCCGTAAGATCAAAAATATACAAAAACACACAAAGGCAAAGATCACAAGGAAAAATGTTCCTTCCCAGAGTGATGTTGAAGATATCAGGGCTGAAATGCTGTCACAAAACGTCAAGAAGATAATCGATGATGGGCACATTGGCAAATATGAGCACTGGGTCGAAAATTTACTGGAAGAAGATTATGCTTCAGTGGATGTTGCAGCTGCCCTTGTGAAAATTCTGTTATCGGAAGAGAAGAAGTAATCCAGCCACAGGGAGATTTTATTTTTCACACCTCCCTATTCAAAAGGTATATATACCATAACATCGTATTGTGATTGCTTTCAAGAGATTAAGGCTACTGCGATAAATATTAGGTTTATACGTTTTTACTTTTACCGTATTTACTATTTTCCTATGTTTTCCAACTAGTTAATTATCTGTTTTAAGCTTCATTAGAAAGGACGTGTAATATTTGTTTAACAACATGGATTCAAGTGCACCAGTAGAAGCTGGCGAAAGTTATGAAGTGACCATCGAAGATATCGCAAGAGAAGGAGACGGCATTGCAAGAGTTAGCGGCTTTGTCATCTTTGTTCCAAACACCGAAGTCGGCGATGAAGTCACTGTTAAAGTCACCAAAGTAATGCGTAAATTCGCATTCGGTGAAGTAGTTTAAATCTTCTGATTTTGCAAAAAAAAGATTTGGGTATTTCCCAAATCCCTATTTTTATTTCAATTCCAATTCTGTAGTTTGGTATTTGAATACCGCTTAAGTTAATTTTAATTATGTTCTATAGGCTTCCTCGTGAAGTTAGTGGGACTTTGGTTGGGTTTAGTTAACATTCAATTTATTATAACAATGTATTCTTCAAAAAGCAGGAAATAGGACGAGAAATTATCTATGTTTAGAATTCACTGCTATATGGAAAATTTTATCAAAAATCTGATTTTCAAAATTTTCCCGGAGATTAATTTAATTTCCGGGATGAATGGCAGGAATATTTTTCCTGTATGAGAAAAGCCGACTGTTAAGAATTATAGGCGTGGCTGCCAGTGCAATTATTATCAATGCCCATGTGCAGAGTCCGATTGCTGCATATACTGGATACTGGAACAGGTCCCCGAACATAGCCGGATCTATTATGATATCCACAGTTTCCAGGGTATGGATCATTTTGATACCTGTGTGTGTGAACATTTGCCAGAAGAATATAGATGCTGCTGACAATATTCCCGCTTTTGATGTAAGATAAAATGCTGGATGGCTTCTGAAAATGCCCGTTTTGGAGAGTTTGTTTTTTCGAATCATGATTTTCCATAGGTACTTACTATAGCACACATCAGGATTCGCATCTATATAAAAAAATCCGGACCCATTAATTATGAACAATATTATTCATGAACATTTCTGTGGATAAAGCATAATTTAGGCACCATGTTAAGTTAAGTATATTTTGAAGTCAATAAAAATCTTGCAAAAACATATATATACTCTAAGTTGGATTTGCTTCTTAAAGTTATGAAAATAGATGTATCATTTGCGTAAACACCACTTTGCTAAGGAATAGGTCCTTTTTACTTAGAATGATATGTCAAAAAAGTTCACAGTGAAGATGTCTTATGACTAAAAAAGAACAGGGCTTGATGCTTGGATGGAGGGAGTGGGTTGCACTACCCGAATTAGGACTGCATGCCATAAAAGCGAAAGTAGATACAGGCGCCAGAACATCTTCACTTCATGCGTTTGATATCGAGATTTACAGAGAGAATAATATTGATATGGTTCGATTTCTGGTTCATCCCATTCAAAAAAACTTAAATTTCTATATTGAATGTAACGCACCTCTTAAGGATAGACGTCAGGTGACCGATTCTGGAGGTCATAGGGAGATGCGTTACGTCATCGAAACACCTGTTGTTTTTGACACTTATATATATCCCATTGAACTAACGCTTACGGGCCGGGATACTATGCGTTTCAAGATGTTACTGGGGCGTAATGCACTTAAGAAAAGAGCAATGGTAAATCCGACTGCATCATTTATGTGTGGGAAACTGGATACAAAAACATTATACGAACTATATGGGATAAAACCTGAGGTAAACGAATGAAGATTGCTTTATTGTCAAGGAATAAGAAACTTTACTCAACTCGTCGTTTAATTGAAGCAGCAGAAAAGAAAGGGCATACAATTCAGGTTATAGATGTACTGCGCGCTTACATGAATATTACTTCTCACAAACCTTCCATTCACTATAAAGGCGAGGAATTGAACGATTTTGATGCGGTAATTCCCCGTATAGGTGCATCTGTTACATTCTATGGTGCTGCAGTTTTGCGACAATTTGAGATGATGGGTGTTTTTCCTTTGAATGAATCAGTTGCACTTACCCGTTCCAGGGACAAACTACGCTCCTTACAGTTACTCTCCCGCAGGGGTATAGGTTTGCCTGTGACTGTGTATGCAAGCAAACCCGATGATGTAAAAGACATGGTAAAAATGGTTGGTGGTGCTCCACTTGTTGTTAAAATTCTTGAAGGTACTCAGGGTATAGGTGTAGTGCTTGCAGAAACACAAAAAGCTGCAGAAAGTATTATTGAAGGATTTATGGGTGTAAATGCAAATATCCTGGTGCAGGAATACATAAAGGAATCCAAGGGAGCCGATATACGCTGTTTTGTTGTTGGGGGTAAAGTTGTGGCATCCATGAAAAGACAGGGGCCAGAAGGTGAATTCCGTTCAAATATACATAGGGGAGGAACAGCAACTACTATCAGAATCACACCTGAAGAGCGTTCAACGGCTGTACGTGCTGCAAAAATAATGGGACTTAATGTTGCAGGTGTTGATCTTTTACGTTCCAATCATGGACCTGTGGTGATGGAAGTAAATTCTAGTCCAGGTTTGGAAGGTATAGAATCCAGTACTGGCAAAGATATTGCAGGTATGATAATTGATTATATTGAGAAAAACAGTAAATTTGGTAAGACACGAACCAAAGGGAAAGGTTAATCGATGCAACCACCGATAACAATAGCAGGAAATACGATCCAGCCAGGAACAAGGAAATCCATTGAATTACCGATTCCCAGCTTTTATACTCACACATCGGCTTCAATGCCAGTTCATGTTATACATGGACGCAAACCTGGCCCCTGCCTACTCGTATGTGCTGCTATTCACGGGGATGAGATCAACGGTGTAGAAATTATTCGTCGTGTCCTTGCACATAAAACAATCAATAATCTCAAGGGCACTCTTATAACCATACCAATTGTAAATGTTTTTGGTTTTGTCTCCCAGTCTCGTTATTTACCTGATAGGCGAGATCTGAACCGCTCTTTTCCGGGTTCTAAAAAAGGTTCAATGGCATCCAGACTGGCAAATATCTTGATGGCCGAAGTAGTAGAACATTGCAGTCATATAATTGATCTTCATACAGGAGCTGTTGCCCGGGAAAATTTACCTCAGATACGTGCATGTCTGTTAGATGATACAGAAACAGAAGCTTTAGCCCGTGCTTTTGGCGTACCGGTCATAATCAATACTGAATTGCGTGACGGCTCTCTGCGTGAAGCTGCTCGTGAGAAAAATATACCATTTCTATTATATGAAGCAGGTGAAGCACTTCGTTTTGATGAGGTCGCAATTCGAGCAGGTGTAAGGGGTATACTTGGAGTTATGCATCATTTAGGTATGAGAACAAGGGCCAGAAAAAAGAAAGGTTACAAGACTGTGATTTCTAAATCGACCCAATGGGTCAGGTCTCCTAAAAGCGGAATATTACGTTCAATATCTCCTCTGGGGACATTGGTCAAAAAAGGAGATTTACTGGCCTATGTAGGTGACCCACTGGGTGAGGTTGAAACAAAAGTTATGTGTTCAATTTTTGGGATTGTGATCGGAAAGACAAATCTGCCGCTGGTTCATGAAGGGGATGCTATATATCATATCGCCAGATATCCAGAAGCTGAAGAGGTTTCTAATTACATAGAATCATATCATGATGAAATTGATCCTCTTAACGATGAAATAGCAGATAAGAACAATTCTCTGGCATGATTGTTTGGATCTAAAAAAGTCTATTTTCTTTTTTATCAGGTATTGATTACCGTTTTAATGGTATGTTCATCATTGAGAGAGGCCGGTCTGGGCCTGCCCTTGTTAAAAAATATGTAGAAATGCATGGTGGGAGTATCTGGCTGGACAGTGAAGTTGATAAGGGTAGGTACATTTACGTTCACAGTACCTCTTGATGAATATTTTTTAGAAAATCAATTTATAACTTTCAAAATTTAGAAAGTGTATGAATTGTTATGTTGGCAGTTTGTATAGTATAAATCCAATGTCTGTGTAGCAGAAGGAATAAGGATGAGATAGCTGTTTTTCTAAATGGAAAATGGTAAAACTAATACTGAAATTAAAATAGAGAAATATTTATTGCCGGGATTGGTTTAATTCCCTGGATGAATTGTAGGAATATTTTTCCTGTATGAGAAAAACCGACTATTGAATATTATTGGGGTGGATGCCAGTGCAATTATTATCAATGCCCATGCACAGAGTCCTATTGCTGCGTATATCGGATACTGGAACATTTCACCGAACATGGTCGGCTCGATTATGATACCAGCAGATCCCAAGGTCTGAACCATTTTTAGACCTGTATTTGTAAATATGTGCCAGAAAAATATAGATGCTACCAGTAACATTCCTGCTTTTGCTGTAAGATAACATGCTGGGTGGCTTTTAAACGTGCCCTTTCCAGAGGTTTTGCTTTTTTGGATCATGATTTTCCACGGATACTTCCTAATTATACACTAGGATTCGCATCTATATAAAAAAATCCGGATTTATTAATTATGAACAATATTATTCATGAACAATTTAGCAAACTAACAACATATATTTTGTTATTGCTGTTATTTATCAGTTCAAATCGAATTACTATTAAAATTTAAGTTAATTTCTATTACATGTATAATCATGGATATTTGTTCTACTATTATCTGAAGTTCACAGTACAGATATAAATTAAAGTGCTAGTTATTTGGATTGATTGTACTGTTCCCTATTTTATCATATCATAAACTACATTGCAAATCATAAGGCTAAAAAATTATTGCTTTTCATTCCATAAATAGAGAGTGTGTCAATGAGAATCATTAATAATAATTTAGGCTAGCCATATGGTACGATCCTTATTTCAACACGTTTGTAGTTGTAATTATTGCAGGTCCTCTATGCCACAAAATTCCTAAATAGCTGTGCCACCCACATCAATATGGGAGTTGAGGGTAGATTATGCAGATATACAAAATTACAGTATTGCACGTATTATTGGTACACTGGATTTTTGATAGGAAAACAAAGTGTAGTGTGAGAAGCACTATCCAATATAAAACTTAACTGGGAGATTATTTCTCCCAGTAAGGAGCAAATCCATATTTTGCATAGACATCCGTCAGCCATTTGCGCTCATTGGACAAAGGCCAATTATCTTTATCAAATCCTTCCGATTCTTCAAGCAGAGACCTGTCGTGATGAAATACAAACCTGTGCTTTCCTTCTTTCAGAGATAATGCTTCCCAGGGAACTGCAAATAACTTGTCTTTGAAGGAAAGGGCTGCATAGGCAACCGTACCAAAGTCAAGGTCAATCATCAGTTCTTCTATATGGCCAATGTCTTCACCGTTTAAATCTTCTACTTTGTCTTTTTCGATTGTACTTGCTGACAAAAATTTAGGTGCACTTCCATTCATTTTTCCCACTCCTATTAAATGAAAGGCATGCGAACAGGATATTCTGATTTCTTATACCTGCGGTTAAACCAGAATGAAACAAATTCTTTCACCACAGCTACAAATCAGCCCCCATACCTTCCATACATTCTTCTTTTTTGATGGTTGTTAAAAGTATCGCCTATATGGGCCATCTAAAGCTATTTCTGGTAGTAAACACAAATTTATACAGGATCTTTTAAGGTGGGGAGGGCATGTAGTCATTTCGGAAACTTGTGAAACTTTATGAAAAATTAGATAATTCTACATCTCATAAGAAAATAATTGAATTGCTGGCAGAGCATTTTCAAAGACTTGAGCCGGCAGAGGTGAAAATAACCGCATATCTTGCACTGGGTACAATAGGTCCCCGTTTTGAAAAAATTGATTTGGGAATTGGAGATAAATATGGTATACAAGCCATCTCCCAGGCCTATGATGTGGATATGGAAAAAGTAGAGATTGCATTTGAGAATCAAGGAGATCTGGGGGATGTGGCTTCTGATCTTAATGATAGACAGCGAAGTTCACTTACACTCAAGTATGTTTTTCAGCATTTTGTGCAGATAAGGGACGTTTCGGGAAAGGGTAGCCAAAAAAGAAAGATAAATCTACTCGCAGAAGTCCTGTCACAGGCCAGGCCTTTGGAATCCAGATATATTATGCGTATTGCACGGGGAAATCTGAGGCTGGGTTTTGGTGAGAAATTTCTTCTGGAAGCTCTGGCTCTGGCCTTTACAGGTAGCCGGAATAATACAGCCAAAGTGGAAGATACATACAATATATGTACTGATATCGGTCAGCTTGGCGAGTCTCTGGCAAAGCACGGGATGAGTTCACTGGGTAAGTTTTCCATTAAGATTGGCAGGCCTGTCCAAATGATGCTAGCCAGCAGGGTAGATACTATGGAGGGGCTGAATGAGAAATTCTCTGCAACCATGGCAGCCGAGGAAAAATATGATGGAGAAAGGGTTCAGGTACATGTGGACAGAGATAATATAAAGGCGTTCTCAAGGCGGCTAACTGATATTTCTGCACAGTTTCCTGATGTCATTGAGGCTGTTCGCGAAAGTGTAAAAGCTGAAAAAGTTGTCTTAGATGGAGAAATAGTTGCCTATAGGCAAGGGGAGTTCCTTCCTTTCCAGGAGCTTATGCAGCGCAGGCGAAAGTATCATGTCAAGGAATATGTGGAAAAAATCCCTGTTGCCGTTTTTTTCTTTGATGTTATATATCTCGATGGTAAATCCCTGATGAATAGGTCTTATCCTGAAAGAAGACAAGTTTTGGAAGAAAATCTCGTAGAGACAGAAAAAGTAAAACTTGCAGGTCGGGTTGTGAGTGCAGATTTCTCCCGGATACAGCGTTTTTTCGATGCTTGTGTGGAGAAGGGGATGGAAGGCATAATTATTAAGTCAGTAAAGGCTAAATCCACTTACAGGCCGGGAAAAAGAGGTTGGTTGTGGGTTAAGTGGAAAAAGGAATATATTGAAGACGTAAGAGAAACCTTTGACCTGGTGATTGTTGGAAGTTATCATGGTAAAGGGAGGCGCAAAGGTTCATTTGGAGCATTGTTATGTGCTGTGCTCAATAAAAGCGAAAAAAGGTATGAAACTCTGGCTAAAGTGGGTACGGGTTTCAAAGATGAAGACTTTGCGGAAATCAACGATCTTCTAGAAAAATATGCCGTTGAAAAACAACCTGTCAACATTTTGGTAGACAGTAATATGCAACCAGATAAATATATTGAACCAGCTGTTGTCATCGAAGTAATTGGTTCGGAGATTACTTCTAGTCCCTCCCATACATCAGGTCAGGAAAATTCAGGGAATGGATATGCATGAGGTTTCCACGTTTCCTTAGAATAAGGTATGACAAAGGCCCAGAGAATGCAACTACAGTTGAAGAGGTGAAACATCTGAAATGATCAATCGGGAAATAGCCAAACTGCTCTATGAGATTGCGGATATATTTGAATATAAAGAAGTAGAGTGGAAACCTCGTGCATACCGCAAAGCAGCCAGAAAAATAGGGGATATGAGGGAAGACATCTCAGGGCTCTACTCAAAAAAGGGCAGGGAAGGATTGGAAAATATTCCCGGTGTTGGGAGCCGTATTGCAGACCACATTGTTGAATATATTGAGACCGGGTCTGTGGAAGAATTTAGAAAGATAAAAAAGCAAACTCCCAGGGGTGCTAGTAATATAATAAAGATTAGAGGGCTTGGTCCTAAAAAGGCAAAAAAACTCATGGATGAACTTGACATACAATCAATACCCGATCTGAAAGAGGCAATTAAAAATCAGGAGATCCGCAAACTTGAAGGGTTTGGAAAAAAGACTGAAGAAAATCTGGATAAAGCAATTTCCCAATACGAAAAAAGCCATGAACGCATGCTTTTACCAAAAGCAATGGATTTGGCTGAAGAAATTATAGCTTATATGGAAGAAAACACTACCCTGAAAAAAATAGATTACGCTGGATCTCTGCGGCGGATGAAGGAAACGATCGGGGATATTGATATACTGGTTGTTGCTTCGGATCCTGAAGAAGTCATGGATGCCTTTGTTAATTTTGAAAATGTGGACGAGGTTGAATCCCGGGGTAAGACACGCAGTACAATAATATTGCAAAACGGCGGTCATGTAGATTTGAGAGTGGTTCCTGAAAGTAGTTATGGAGCAGCATTACAGTATTTTACAGGTTCAAAGGATCATAACATCGAACTGAGAAATCTTGCCCTCTCGAAAGGCTATAAGCTTTCTGAATATGGATTGTTTAAAGAGGATTCCAAAAAAAAGATTGAAGGAAAAAAAGAAGATAGGATCTACGGAAAATTAGGTCTAAATTTCATTCCGCCACAACTGCGGGAAAACAGGGGAGAGCTGGAATGTGCAAAAAATACACTTCCTTCACTGGTGAAATTAGAAGATATCAGGGGTGATCTGCATGTCCATACCTCTTACAGTGACGGTACGGATAGCCTCAATTCTATGATCACACAGGCCGATAAATTGGGATATGAGTATATTGGTATCACTGATCATTCCAGATCCCGCAAGATTGCCGGTGGTTTAGGGACCGATAAGGTAAAAGATCAGTGGAAGGAAATAGATAGCCTCCGCGAGGATTTTGATATAGATATCCTGAAAGGTATTGAAGTGGATATCCTTTCTGATGGAAGTTTGGATTGTCCGGATGACATTCTTGAGGAAATGGATATTGTCGTGGGATCTATTCATTCCGGTTATAAGTCTTCCAAAAAGAAAATGACTGAAAGGATAACTACGGCCCTGCAAAATGAATTCCTGCATGTGCTGGGACATCCTACAAGCCGCAAGATCGGTATTCGGGAAGCATATGATGTTGACCTTGACCAAATCTTCGAAACCGCGGCAGAAAACGGTAAACTTATGGAAATAAACAGCCAGCCCGAAAGGCTTGACCTTAACGACAACCTGATTTTACAGGCCAAAGAATATGACCTCAAGTTTTGCATAAGCAGCGACAGTCATTCCTCTGCACAACTGGATTTCATGAAATACGGTATCGGACAAGCATGCCGAGGATGGCTTACAAAGGATGATATTGCGAACACCTATTCACTGAAAAAACTGAAACGATTAATTGGCTGAAAGTTCCAAAACTTTTCCAAATGCCATTTTACGGGCAGGGATGTTAGGATTATTGTTAAAGAAGGCAATGATAAAAATACATTTCAAGTCCTTCTATCAGTCAAAGTGTAAAGAGGATTTGAGAGCAAAGGGGCCTTTTCCCAATGCTCTCAACTCATACCCCACTCCTCTTTTCAGTCGCAATCCCTATTACGACTGGTTGTGGTGAGAATTGCCTTTCCTCTCACTCCAAATTGATAAATGTGGTCTTTATATATATACAAAATGGCCAGAAATATTGTATGCAATTAGAAATTTTCAATAACATTTTAATTGATTTTTATGTATGTTTAGACTTTAATTAAAATCGACAATAGATAAATGCATATACAATATATGTCTTCGATGGGGGGTTAACGAGGCTTGTGACGGTAATTCCTTTTTCTTGTACACCCATCCCCAATAACACTCATATTTTTCAATATATCAGGTTTTATCTTTTAAGTGCAACAGCGAGGATTAATTTCCCGACTCTTCTTATCAACTATACTATATATCAGGTTATGTTAAATATCATATACTGATTCTTCAAACTTGGAGTGGGAATATGACAGAACCAGAAAAGGAAATTGAAAAGAATTATTCATACAATAAACAGGAACTTATTGGATTTTTGGATGAGTTTAAGAACCAAATTGAGGCTGGAAAAATAGAGATCGGACAAGAATATGTTGAGATACCCGATGGCAACATGGACGTAGAATACGGTTTCAAAATTGAAAAAGGCCAAAAAGATATTGAAATAGAAATAAAATGGAAAAATAAAAAGATAATAGTACTTTGAAAAGATTACATATAATATTATTGTATATTGATGAACAAGGAAATAAACTACATCAGATGCTATAAATTCCTTTCATTGTGATCTGATGGTGAATAAAACAATTTTCATCCTGCATTATACCCTACCCATCCCTATATCTATGTGATTTTTTGGGATATAAGTAGCGGAACGAGGAGTTTTGGACTTTCTTATTTATTCCCGGTATAGTTTAAGGTTTTTTGCTTTAATATTGCTTTAAAAGGTGAGTCTATTTAGTTGATCATGAAAAAAATAGTAAGATGGAAATGTTCCATCTTTGAATTATTTATAGTTTGGTTGTCTTATGGGACGACCATCACAGACGTTTTCGCATGACGTACGACATTTTCTGCTACACTTCCCAATAAGAGCTGGGTTAGACCTGTTGCACCCAGTGTCCCCATTACGATGAGATCTGTATTGTTTTCCTTAGCAAAGTTTACAATCCCCTCAGAAGGGTAATCTTCAATGGTAACTGGTTCTACTTCGACTCCAGCTGCTTTACCCACTTCAACAACATAGTCAGTGGCATCCCTGCCTTCTTTTTCTAAATGGGTACGCGTTCCTTCAGCCCAGCTTTCTCCGCGAACTGCAGCAGAAACACCTACTGGCGGTATGACAAATAGGGCCTTGACCTTTGCATCGGTTGATTTTGCAAGATCTATACCCCAATCTACCGCATTCTTTACATTCTCAGATCCATCAGTGGCGATTAATATGTTTTCAATTTTCTCACTCATTATAATACCCCCGTTTATTATACAGAGAAATAGACTTATATAGTTTATGGTCAAAACACTGATAGAACTGTTAATATAAATTAAATATTAATATAGTATATTTTATATTTTCTTTATAGTTATAAATGAGTTTTTTCTATACACCGGATGACAATAATGTGTATAATCCAAAATGAATTCTATGATTGGTATCCTTTCACAGGGTTGGTTCAATGCCTTCATCCAGCAAGACTTTTGCCGTCCATTTCGCTGCATTTCCCGTTACACTTGGGCATTTATCATCATGCCCTCCAGCTTCTTCAAAAGCTTCAAATTCTTGGGGATCCCACAGATTGTAGGACTTCCCAAATACTTCTTTTTGGATATCATTACAGATGATACTACCATATTCATCAATGAATTCTTCTCTAACTATCCTTGATAATTTAGATGAATCCATCCAGTGAGCCTCCGCCAGCAAGGGAGTGGGACGCCTGGATCACTTCATCATCGATTCCACCAAAAATATCCTGAATTGCGGAAAGAACTGTTTGAGAGCAGTAACCATATTTTCTTTCGTACTCAAAACCTTTATCGTAAGCCCTGTCTAGAATTTCCTGCTCATTTTCGACCATAAAATACCCCCTTTACCAAATAATGTTGTCCTCGCTGTGGATATATATTTTCCTTTCAGTGTTGAGTTGTTTGGTTAGTGTAACCAAATACAATTTCCAAAATGCTGGGTATTCAATAGGATAATTGTAGCATGATAAAATACCAATTCTGTAGAAATTATGTCTAAATTAACAGCCAACAAATCTTGATAATCGTGTGAATATCGAGGATTTCTACAAAGGCTAAATACAGTTCTTATAATTGAACTCAAATCACATTCGTCTTATTCTATCTTCAAATCTCCCGCAGGTTCCCATTCATCTGATTTTTCATTCTGCACATTAACCGTAGTCATAATCTCCTGAAAACTTTCAAGGGCAGATTCCAGATTCTCAACAATTTCATTTGCCAGAATATCCGGTTCAGGCAAATTGTCAAGGTCGGCCAGACTTTCATCCTTGAGCCAGAATATATCCAGGTTGGTTTTGTCGCGTGCTATAATTTCATCGTAGGTGAATCTACGGAAACGTCCCTCTGGATTGTCTTCACTCCACGTTTCTTCCCGGTTGAAACGGTTCTCCGGGTTGTAGCACCTGATGAAATCTTCAAGATCGGAGTATTTCATCGGGTTCTTTTTCAGCGTATGATGTACATTGGTACGATAATCGTAAATCCATACTTCTTTTGTCCAGGGATCTTTAGCAGCCTTTTTTGCTTCAAAGAAAAGCACGTTTGCTTTTACACCGTTTGCATAGAAAATGCCTGTAGGCAGTCGCAGTATGGTGTGCAGGTCGGTGGTTTCAAGAAGTTTCTTGCGTACGGTTTCACCAACCCCGCCTTCGAACAAAACGTTGTCCGGAAGGACCACTGCTGCCTTACCTCCGGCTTTCAACATGGTGCGGATATGTTGCAAGAAGTTGAGCTGCTTGTTACTTGTGGTGACCCAGAAGTCCTGCCTGTTATAGGTGAGGTCCTGCTTTTCAATTTCCCCTACTTCGTTTGTGAAAGTCATGCTGCTCTTCTTACCGAAGGGAGGATTGGTGAGAACGTAGTCGTAGCGTTTCCCTGCGTCGGCAATCAGTGCATCGGTGTTGTCGATCATCGGTTCACCGTCGATCTCACCGATGTTGTGAAGGAAGAGGTTCATCAGTGCAAGCCTGCGTGTTCCGGCCACAATTTCGTTGCCTGAGAAGGTCTGATCTTTCAGGAAACGATTCTGTTCCTGATTCAATCCTCCTTCCCGGTTCTTGAGGAAGTCATAGGCTGCCAGGAAGAACCCACCGGTACCACAGCAGGGATCACCTATGGTTTTGAGGGGTTCGGGTTGCAGGCATTCCACCATGACCTTGATGAGAGGACGGGGTGTGAAATACTGGCCTGCACCGCTTTTGGTATCTTCTGCATTTTTCTGCAAGAGCCCTTCGTATATCTCACCCTTGGTATCCACACCCATCATGACCCAGCTTTCCTTATCGATCATGTCAATGACCTTGTACAGCATTGCCGGGTCACTGATTTTGTTCTGGGCTTTGAGGAATATCTGGCCGAGCATGCCGGGCTTTTTCCCCATTTCCTCAAGCAGCTTCCTGTAATGGGTGTCCAGTTCTGCCCCGCGTTTCTGTTTCAATTCTTCCCACGAGTATTCTTCCGGAATCCCGATATCCCGGTTGTAGGGCGGCTTGTTATACTCGCTGGCCATCTTCAGGAAAATAAGATAGGTCAATTGCTCGAGATAATCTCCGTAACTGACTCCGCCGTCACGCAGGACGTTGCAGAAGCTCCATACCTTGGATACGATGGATGATGTGTTTTCTGACATTGTTGGACCTTTGATGATGCATTTACAGATTTACTTTAAAATTCCTTTAAACCATGCAATTGCAGCTTCGCCATCATGTCTTTCTATTGGACTTACCTCTCTGCTATGCCTTATCGCATTTCTAAGTGTTGATAGTTGCTTGAATCTGGTTTGCAATTGATTTTTATTCTTGAAGTAAGGTTCAAAATGTGGCCAGTTTAATTTAGATGCCATTATATCGTAATATTCAAAGAGGTCAAAATACATTATTCGTTTAGAAAATAGATTAAAATCATTATCTGATAAATGAGGGTTTTTCCTTTTCTCACTTTCAATCCTTTTCTCAACTTTTTCTTGTATATGCCCGGGTGTATTCTTCTGATATGCTTTATGTGAATCTTCAAAAGAATTAACGATAAAACTTCTTAAAGAATTCTCGATGCTCTCTATCTCATTATCCAATTCTTTCAAAGATATGGGGACATTAATTTTTTCTTTTATCAATTGATTTTCTATTGCATTAATAATAGTGTTTTGTCTTTCTCTCAAAAAATCATCCAAATCACTTTTTGTGAATGGCTTTCTCAATAAAATACTTACAGCCTTTTTACTTATCAAATGGGAAGCGAGAACATCATAGACTTTTTCATTATCATTGTTATCAAACATTTCTTTTAAATATTCATTAGGCATCCTGTTGTTTATAATATGCCTATTTGTTGTAGGTGATAGCGGAGTACGGTTTAGAATACGGTTTATGGTTGGAACATTTTCATCCTTGAAAACCGAAGCTGGAACAATGTGATGATCATCAAGGGATTCATATTCTGGTAATTCAAAAGTAGACCAATCTCTTGCTCCATTGATGATAAAAAGATTAAAAATTGCATTATATATAGCAGATCCTTTAGGATTATCGTTTAATAAGTCTATATTTTTATATGTGCTAAAAAACTCCTTTATTACTTCGGGTTTATCGTCTTCATTGTTAAACCACTTTTTGAGATCTTGAAAATCTTTTGCAGATATTGATTCAACGCTACTTGAATAACGGTTTGTGAAGATTGAAGCCCAATACCATTTCCTGATTTTTGCTTGCATATCAAGTTTATTTTTTCCATCACTTTCCTCGACAAAAGCTTTAATGGCTGCAAAAGCCGGAATTATAGATGGATAAGGAACAAAATAAGGATTGATTGCCCCATATTCACGTGGATTTTTTAAAATAGTTATAGTCTTCTTTATCGCATCAACCGAACGGGACCATTTTTGCTTGAAAGTTTCTTCATCTGGTATGAGTACGATTTCATCTTTTGTACGATCTGGTTTCTTAATTGTTTTAGTTGCTCCAGGTACCATGTAATAGAGATATTTTGCCGAGCAATAATATTGTTCCAATATAGACATTACCTGCAAAATGTAAATTTTCATTTTTTTAGGTTTGGTGAATTGTAATTCTTCTTCTGCCTGTTTCCACATTTGCTTTAAATAGATCTCTTTGGGTCTAAGGATGGCATTCAATAGATCAAAAATATCGAGTTTTACACCTTTACTGTTTATCTGAGTAAATATATCGCAAACTTTGGCAATATCAATATCACGATCAAGTTCAATGTAACTGATAAAATACTGGTTGAATAATTCCTCTATTATATCTTTAAATTCTCGTGCATTTTTAACATAAACTGCATATTGATCCCGTTTTAATTCATTTTCGGCATCTACATTTTCGAGCTGGTTGGTCCAATAATCACGATAACCTTTTATCCAGTCACCTGTTCCCCATGTACCTTCTTTCATTTCAGAAAGAGGGAATAAATGATGTTTATATTGTTCTTCCTTATTTTGAAGAATATTAGTATATTTTTTTGATGATGTGTCATAGAAAAAAGCTTCTTCGTATTCTTCATTTAGTAATTTGTTTATGTTAAGGAAATAAACGATTGGGTTTTTTCTTCTAGGGAAGGGTTTTCCCGGATTAAAGAAAGCATAGTAGATAGCTGTCAAACGTTGTTGTCCATCCAAAATTATGTGTTGTGGGTCATTACTTCCTTCAAATCCATAAATCGGTTCACAGCTCAATATCTCGTAATTTTCTTTGCTTCCTTTCCACAACAATAAGGTTCCAATATAATAATCCATGAATATTGAGCGAACAAGTGAAAGAACATCCCATGGTTCCCACTCGAAATCACGTTGAAAATCAGGAATAATATAATGTCCCTTTTTAAGTTGGTCTATGAGGCTTCCTAAATGGACTTTTTCTGCTTTCTCTACATTCTTCATATTAATCTCTCACTTGGTTTTATTGCTTTATTTCGCACCGGCTTTCTCCGCCTGCACCTTCTCCAGCAGCACTTCGGCAGGCTCCCAGTCTGGTGCATTGTGCACTTCTTCCAGTTCCTGCTGGTTGAGCAGTTTCCCCTCAAAGGCCTTTTTCAGGATGCTCTGGCGCAATGCTTCTGCCTTTTCCAGATTCTCTTCGATGTCCTGTTCGACTTTATCGCATACCGATAGGCGGGTTTCGATTTCGCTGACGATGGCTTGTTGTTCTAAAAAAGGACAAAGTGGATATTCAAAATTGCTTAATTGACTTTGATTTATTGATGCCATACCAACTGTTTGTTGAGCATTTCTATTGAAGTAATGATTTGCTGAAAGGAAAAACCAATAATTTACGAGTTTTGAATTGATTTTTGAATTTAATCTCAATCTAATATTTTTACTTTCATAGACTGAAAATTCCATGTTTTCTGGAATTACTGCAGTCTTCCCTACTAACTCTCTACTATTCACTCGATTTACCAATAAATCGCCAGCATTTAACCCATACTCATTTTTTTCATTTTCTGTGAGTATAATTCTTTTAATATCAAACCACTCAATTATTCCATTTTCGATATTGTACATCCTAAGACATGCAGTTCCTTCTTCAGAATAGAACGACTTTTGTTTATAAATTCCATTTTTCATCGATTCAGTAATTTCACCCACTTTTATCCATTTCCATTCTTTAGGAATTATTGGCAATTTCTCTAATTCATTATCTGAAAGAAAGTTACCTCCTTTGACTTTTTTTGGTTTGGAAGGTTTTTTCCCTTTTTTCCCTTTATTTTCCCACTCTTTAACAGCCGTTTTCCATTCATCCAGTTTCCGGTTGTAGCTTTCTTCCCTCTCCTTCTGAATCTGCTCCAGCAATTCTTCCGCATCCGGCAGGTCGGTCTGCTGCTGTCGCCACTGCTTCGTAAGTTCTCCCTCAAATGCCTTCTTCAGCACCGCCTGCCGGTACACTTTGAGCTGCTCCTGTGCCTTTTTGAGGTTGGCGATGCCGTTGTCCAGTTCGCTGAAGAGTTGCTCTATTTTGGAGACGATGGTGCGCTGTTCGGGTAGGGGTGGTAGGGGATATTGATAATTCCAAAGAATCGTAGGATCAACATGAGGCGTTCCTGTTCCCTTTGGTTTTGTATTTATTTCAAGATATTTAGATTTCAAAAAATAATAAGCAAACTTATTTTCTGTAGCATGGAACTTGAGACGCATTAAGGTGCTACCCAATGCACCTTTTATTGCCTTTCCAACATAGCCACTACGGGATCCATCCCAAACCATTAAGAGGTCATCTTCTTCACATATTACACAATTCTCGCCATCAGTATAATATTTTATTTCCCCTTTATCAAAAGCCCTGATATCGATATATGGATATTTGAATACATCAGACGCTTCTGATTGTTGGTTTTTTGGTTTTTTCCCTTTTTGATATATGGCAAAATCGCCTAAACGAACTGTTTTCCATCCGTACTTCTCCTCAGATTTTAAAATATTCTTATTCAGCATGTTTTTTTGCGTATCCAATTTAATGTCCATATCAGTGCGATACTCCTTACCAGATTCCATTAACACCGGCTCGTAATCTCTGAAATAGTCTAAAGGCAGATAATAATAAGATTGAGGTGGTCTAAAGTCCTTTTTTAGCAGATAGGGATTGATTGGTTCGGAGAATTCATGGAGATGGCTAATCTTGATTGCATAACCAATTTCTGAATTCTTAAAATAGTCAAAAAAATCATTTTTGGCAATACCTCCATATTCATGACATTGATCCCATATATTTTTTGGATAATCTTCGATAATGCCGGCAATTTCAAATGATGCAACAATTTTTTTAATCGGTGAACTGGAATATATGAAGACTTTGGTGATGTCTCTTCTTTTAAAAATGGACTTTCGAAACTCGAATTTCTTTTTTCCTTTTAGAATTTCATCAACATATTCTGGTTTAATTGACAGTAAAACGTTCATCGAGTTTGCCACCACTTTTTAGGGCTACATATTGTTCATGGTTTATTTCTGTTATTGATTGAGGGTGGCTCTTAAGAATATCTTTTTCCTTCAAATAGCTTAAGCTTAAGGGATTTGGCAAGTAAAAATGGTGTTTAAATGGAATCACAAAAACGTTTTCCTTTGCCCATCCCATGAGTTCCTCATCGGAATAAACGCTTCTTTTGCCCACAATTCTTTTCAGTTCTGTGGGATCTGTTGTTCTAATTGGATCTTGGTCGACCACACCTATAGCCGTAATTGCTTTTTGATCTTTAGAGCGATAGAACAGAACTATACTTCCCGGAGTTATTTTTGTTATTCTTGAGGACGATAAATAGGCTTTTTTAATTGCATTTCCAGGAACGTTTATTTCTGTATAGTCATCAAAAGTCAACTGTCTTCTGGAATAATCAGGAAAAAGAGTGTCATGATATTCTGGTTTGATTGGAACGATAAATTTTTTGATGCTTTCATCATCTTTAAAACATGGATAATATCTATTAGCAATCGTAAGAGGCTCTAAGCTTGTGTCTTCCACTTTAAATTTTTTCAAATATACATCTTCACCATTGCAGGTTCTCTTTCCAATGTTCTCAAAACCATAATTTCCAATTACATATACTAGAGGATCATCGTTTGTTTCAAAATGGGTGAGGTATATCTCAAAGAAATTGTTATTTATACAGTATTGAAATGCTAATTTTAGGAACAGTTCTCCCATTTTAGAACCGGACAAATCTACCTTTAAAGTTGTTATTTTGACCCGAGGTTTTATAGGTTGAGGAGGAGAGGTGTCTATTGCTTCAGTTTCCTCTTTGAGCATCAGAAATCCCTTTATTTCTCCTTCCTCTTCATATATCCAACATTTACGACTTTGTTTCACACATTTTTCCGTCCACCACTGCTGAAAATCGGTATAATCTCTTTTTAGGGAATTAAAAAAGGGTTGATTAATGTCTATTTCATGAGCATATAATTGTTTTAATAATGTATGTTTGGGTTCATGTCTTTTATATAATCTTTTGAAATAGTCAAGTGCTGAAGAGATCGAAAAAACGCGATGGTCAACATCCAGTCGGAATGCTTTCCTCCTTATTCCTTTGTCTTCTGTAATAATAAAATCTACGAGATTTTTATAAAGTGAATACAGTATTTCGTTATCATTTATGTCATGTGAATTTGAAGGTGTTCCTACTAAAGATACAAATGAATCATCTGGCAGAGGTGGTGATGGTAGTATTGGATAACCACGAAGTTTTGATAGAATCATCTCTCTTCTTTCAGCGTCATTATCATTTTCTATATCCTTGAGAGAAGCAGGATGAATTACTTCTTGATGACTATGTTCTCTGATTAGTGCAAGTAACTCTTGTAGATCTGGAGAAAGAATTTTCGGGTCCTGTATGGGAATCAAAATATTAGTGTCATATAGAATTTTCATGCCATCACACAAATTCATTTATTGAAAGATTATAAGAGCTCAAATCGCCAGTGCCTCATTCAATTCATCTATCATCGTGTTCATCTCATTCCCGAAGAGCTGGTACATCCGGCCACGTCCTCCCAGTGCATCAAACGGGGCATAGTCCAAGTCGTCTATTTCCAGATGGAAACTGGTGGCCACGTAATCCCTGATCATTCGCAGCCAGCCCATCTGGTCCTCATTGAATTTCAGGGTACCGGCCTGCTTATCGAATACCCAGTTCTGGAAATTCCTGCTTACGGTTAAGTCATAGGAAGTCAGTACCGGGTCGATCTCGGTAACCCTGCGGATCAGGGAGATCAGGGCTGTGAGTTCGTTCTTCGGGGAATTCCCGTTGACCTCTTCCAGCTGTTCGTAGGCCTGCCAGACTCTCAACGGAGCCAGGTAGGGCTTCTCAGCTTTTAGTTTTTCCAGCACTTCCTTGATCATCCTGAAAGTGACATCCCTGCGCTGATAGGGCTGGTTATAGAAAATCTGCAGGGCAGTGATCTCCTCCCGGTTTGCCTCCAGATAGGCCTTGAAATCACTCACCACTTCATCAGCCCTGATCACAGCATCCTCATCCCACTCCGCTCTCAGGACCGTATCCGTATTTACAGTATCGATGATCTGCTCATGTACTTTGCGCACATTTTCCAGATACTCATTCAACTGGCCGGTAAAGGTAGCTCTTGCAGTGCTGAATAAATTCCCCCGGGCCTTCTTTCTGGCTTCATCTTCAGAAATTTCCGGCTCTTCTGTCTGAATCGTTTGCGTCTTTGCCTCGATTACATCCGGGTTGTGGGCATTGAGCAAATCCTTAATGGCCTCATTGATTTCTTTCCCGCCGGTCTTCTCGGCAAAGGTTTCCCGCTCCTGTGGTGTAATCTGTTTTTCCAATCTGGCCAGCCGGTTGGCCAGGGAAACATACACATCCTCATCCTCTGCTCCGAAGGTGACCGCTCCAAGCAGATCCTTCATAGGTGTGCCCTTCTTGCGCTCCAGAGACCTGCTGTCGGTCTTCATGGACCTGGTAACACCCACAGCATCCACGATCACAAAATGTGTCTTGGCCGAGATTGACGAGGGAGTCACCTTCTGCAAATCATCAAAATCCAGGGTGCGTGTACCGCGTCCCTTCATCTGCTCGAAATAATTACGGCTCTTCACATCCCTCATGAACATAAGACATTCCAGCGGTTTGACATCCGTGCCGGTAGCAATCATATCCACCGTAACCGCTATTCTGGGATTGTAATCATTCCTGAACTGGGACAGGACGGATTTTGGGTCCTCATCCACCTTGTACGTCACCTTCTTGCAGAAAGCATTCCCCTCTCCGAACTCTTCCCGGACGACCTGAATAATATCATCCGCATGACTGTCCGTCTTTGCAAATATCAGGGTCTTGGGTACCTCTTTTCTGCCCGGGAAAATCTCGGGAAGTTTATTCTTGAAAGTGCGAATTACATTTCGTATCTGGCTGGGATTAACCACATCCCGGTCCAGCTTATTTGAAGTATATGTGAAATCCTCATCAAGCTGCTCCCAGCGTTTTTTGCGGGACAATTTCTCCCGTTTATCGACAAACTCCTCGGCCTTGATCTCTGCTCCGTTTTTAGTGATCTCGGTCTCAATCGTATAAACCTCATAACCCACATTCACTCCATCTGCCACGGCTTCCTCATGGCTGTACTCGCTCACCACATTCTCATTGAAAAAAGCAAAGGTACGTTTATCCGGTGTAGCCGTCAGGCCGATCAGGAATGCATCAAAGTAATCGAGAACCTGCTGCCACAGATTGTATATGGAGCGATGGCACTCATCGATAACCACGAAATCAAATTCTTCTATGGGGACATTCTCATTATATACAACCGGCAGGGGCTCTTTCGATTTCCACTCTTTTTCAGCCGGATTTTCCTCTTCTGATTCCTCGTCCAGTTCTTCATCCTTCAGTATAGAATAAAGTCGCTGTATAGTGGAGATGCAAACCTGGCTATCCGAGGAAATATAATTGGAAGTCAAGCGCTGCACATTGTAAAGTTCGGTAAATTTGCGGTTATCATCATTGGGTACATAGGCCATGAATTCCTGTTCAGCCTGTTCTCCCAGATTACGTGTATCCACAAGGAAAAGTATTTTTTTAGCATCGGCAAACTTCAACAATCTGTAAATGAACGTAATGGCAGTATAGGTTTTTCCCGATCCTGTAGCCATCTGCACCAGAGCACGGGGACGGTTTTTTTTAAAAGATTCTTCAAGATTGTAAATGGCCCGAATCTGGCAATCACGTAATCCATCTGTTTTAAAATCGGGCATTTCAAGGAGTCTTTCCTTTAAACTCTTCTCCTGTTTGAGATAATGTAGAAATGTTTCCGGGCGATGGAATGAGAAAGCAGGCCTGGACCTTGGTTTTGGGTCCCGGTAATCAGTATATCTTGTAACTTTCCCCGTACTTTCATACACAAAAGGGAGTGGTTCATTATTGAGGTACTTCAACTTGCTCGTAGCATATTCAGCTGACTGCTCTTCAACAACAGTGAGGTGGTGCCCCTCCTCTTCCTTTTTGGCCTCGATAACTCCAACAGGTTTTTGATCCACAAAAAGTACATAATCTGCAGGGCCCACCTCGGTCTGGTATTCCTTTATCGCAACACCGGTTGAAGCGTTCCAATCAAGCTGATTCTTAGCCTGTACAGCCCAACCAGAATCATTCAACTTCTTATCTATAAGATCTCTAGCTACCTGTTCGGGTTTTTGGTTGTGGCTCATGCGTTTGATCTCGCTGAAGTAAACTTATTTCTTTAGGATATGGAAATTAATTGTGAATTGGTCTGGATCATTGTATTTATCTATAATATGTTTGTTAATTAAAAGTTTAATGATTTTATGCTGTTTTTGTTGGACATGTTCAGAATTTTGATTAAAAATAATTTTTATATCTTGCCTTCCACATATCTATACCATAGTAATTTATTGGGGTGTGGTCGGTGTGCGGTTAATAAACCTTAAAAAAACATCATTAAAACGAAATCCTCGTATAAATGAAAAATGGATACAGGAGCAAATATCTTCCGATCCTTCAATACTGGGCCTTGGAGATTTGATTCTAAAAGATATAGAACGCAATCATCGAGGTGCTGGCAGGCTTGATCTATTGCTTCAGGACCCTGATTCTTTAAAAAGATATGAAGTTGAAATTCAATTAGGTAAAACAGATGAATCTCACATAATCAGGACTATCGAATACTGGGATAATGAAAGAAAGAAATATCCACAATATGACCATTGTGCTGTGATTATAGCCGAGGATATTACAAGTCGCTTTTTTAATGTAATCCAGCTCTTTAACGGCAACATACCTATTATTGCCATCCAGATGAATGCTTATGAAGTGGAAAACACTGCCGGCATTGCTCTGACTTTCACAAAGATACTGGATGAATTTGAACTTGACCTTATCGATGAAGATGAAGAAGTAACTGAAGTTGTAGATAGATATTATTGGGAAAATAAAGGATCTAAAGAAACAGTGGAACTGGCAGATCGTTTACTTCACTTAATCAAAGAGATCGATCCCACTTTTGAACTCAAATATAACAAATACTATATTGGTTTGACAAAAGACGGTTTGGCAGATATTTTTGTAAGTTTTAAGGCAAGGAAAAGTTACCTTATAATGCGATTAAAACTTGAAGACATCCAAAACGATCTTCTTGAATCAGGCCTGGACCTTAATACGGTTTTAATGAAGATGGACAAAGAATATCATTTCAGGCTGGTCCTCGCTGGTTAAGCGTACATGGTGGCAGCTGTGTAAGTTGCCATGGTGTTGATGGAAAAGGTGGTGTGCCGATAATGATGGGTACTGCAGTGCCTCCTGATATCACCTATGAAGCATTGACTGCTGATGCGCACAATGAGGATGAACATGAAGTTCATTCCGTTTATACTGATGAAACCATCAAGACGGCTATTAAACAAGGAATTGATCCGTCGGGGGAATGACTGGATTATACGATGCCGCGCTGAGACATGTCCGAAAAGGGTCTCAACGACCTGATTGAATATTTAAAGGCCCTGTAATTGACCAAAAAATATATTGAAGGATTATTGCCTGCAATCTCAGACAATATCCTTCAATGCATTTGCAGCAATATGTACACTTCCTACTCCTGAAACATAATTGGCTATTCGTACTGCCTGCATCACTTCTTCCTTTGTAGCTCCGGCATTGATTGCCTGTGTTGCTAGGTTTCTGACTCCGTTCTCAGCTCCTTTCGATGCATCAAGTGCCATTGCAATCAGGAATTTATATTGTAAGGGTATGCCTTCTTCGGAGAATGTCAATTCACCGCCTTGCTCGATTAAACCAAACAGATCTGGATCTGCTTTCTTTATAGTATTGAGGGGATTACCTGTCATTTTGATTGCTCCAGTTATTTTGAATATAAGTATTGTAATACGGATTGATTAATTCAGATAATTAATTTATAGTGCACCACATCCACACCCTCGTCCGGTGAGGGTTGATATCCGGTACTTTATCTCCTTAATCTCATCTTCAGACATCTTTTCCAGTTCTTCTCCATGGACTTGCTTGATGTGGTCAAGCATCTTTTTTTCTACATCTTCCTGTTTGGTTCCTGTAGCCATTAAATTACATTTGAAACCCAAGTCCCTGCATTTGACTATTTTCATTCCTGTGCCCTCCTCTATTTAAAAAAAACATTAATTATCCTATAAACCATTTTTGGTTATACAGAAGAGGAGCGTCAGGTAAAATATTAAATAAAGAAGTATAATTAATTTCTATGTCTGATCCTATCTTAGTAGATGGTTCCACTGGAGAAGGTGGTGGACAGATCATAAGGACCTCTGTAGCTCTTTCTGCGGTTACAGGGTTACCTGTGAAAATCATCAATATTCGTGCACAAAGGTATGTCCCGGGTTTGCGAGCCCAGCATGTGGCCGCAATTATGGCGGTTGCACAGTTGTGTAATGCAGAAGTGAGGGGAGTATCGGTAAGTTCAACGGAGATTGAGTTTGTGCCCGGTCCTATAATATCCAATCACATAAAAATAGAAATTCCTACAGCAGGTTCAATCGGCCTTGTCCTGCAGGCCCTTCTGATTCCGATAACCATAGCAGATCAAGATGTACAGGTCTCTATTCATGGAGGTGCCACCTATGGAAAATGGAGTCCGTCTCTTGCTTATATACAGCATGCTCTCTGTCCCATTCTTTCAATGATGGGTTTTCATGTGACTATCCGGATTCTCAGGGAGGGTTACTATCCTCGTGGAGGAGCTCAGGTTTTGGTCAAGGTAGTACCACCGAAAGATTGCATTAAAGCCATTGATCTTTATGAAAGAGGAAAACTGCTGGATATAAAAGGAGTTGCCCATTCGTCCTCGGACCTCGAAAGGGCAGATGTATCTGCAAGGGAAGTTGATGCCATACAGGATTATCTTGCGCAGAGATATGAGGTACCAATAAATATTGATGCCCAATATTCACCCTCTTATTCCACCGGATCAGGAGTAACCCTCTGGGCTGTTTTTGAAAATTCTACTATCGGGATGGATAGTCTCGGGGAGCGTGGTGTCAAAGCTGAGAAAGTAGGAATCGATGCTGCAAAAAATCTTTCACGATGCATTAGAGCAGGTGCAACAGTTGATGAATTTATGTGCGATCAAGTGATCCCCTATATGGCACTGGCCAATGGTCAATCGCGCTTTAAAGCAACATCTGTAACCAGTCATGCCAGAACAAATATGGATATTGTGAACAGATTCCTGAATGTCAAATTTTCGGTATTAAGAGAGCAAAATTTATGGGTAGTGTGGGTGCAGTCATCAAATAGCTGAAAGTTAAATGTATTGATTAAAATAGGAAGGCGTAAATTAGTGTAACAGGTGGTTGTTTGAATGTTACAATTGTATAATACTTTAACAAGGAAAAAGGAAGTTTTCAAACCTTTAAAGGAAGATGAAGTTACAATATATGCATGTGGTCCTACGGTGTATAATATTCCGCATATAGGTAATTACCGAACCTTTTTAATGACCGACAATCTGGTACGTATCCTGAAGTATTTGGGCTACTCTGTGAATCTTGTAATGAATATAACAGATATCGATGATAAGACTATCCGGGATTCAAAGAAAGCGGGAATGTCCCTGAAGGAATTTACAGAAAAATATACTGAAGAATTTTTCTGCGGACTTGATATGCTAAACATAAAACGAGCCTCTGCTTATCCCAGGGCCACTGAAAATGTGGATGGAATGATAGAGCTGGCACAAATACTGATGGAAAAAGGGCTTGCCTATGAAAAGGAGGGTTCGGTGTATTACAGGATTTCGGCTTTTCCGGATTATGGTAAGCTTTCAAAACTGAATTTCAATTCAATTAAGATGGGAGCATCGGTTGATGTCGATGAATACGATAAGGATAATCCCCGGGATTTTGTTTTGCTGAAAGCATCCACACAGGAAGAGATTGAAAGGGGTATTTACTATGAAAGTCCCTGGGGTAAGATCAGGCCCGGATGGCATACTGAATGCTCGGTAATGTCAATGAATCATTTTGGACCTTCCCTTGATATTCATACAGGTGGAGTGGACCTGATATTTCCCCATCATGAGAATGAAATTGCCCAGTCTGAAGGGGCTACAGATAAACCCTTTGTAAGGTACTGGATACACGGGGAACACCTGATAGTTGACAGCGAGAAAATGAGTAAGTCAAAGGGTAATGTTTTCACTCTCCCAAAACTGGTTGACAAATATGGGGGAGAAGTTGTGCGCTTCATGTTTATGTCCGTGCATTACAGAAAGAAACTGGATTTTTCCGACTCCTTTGCCCGGCATGCACAAAACAGCTATTTCAAACTCAGGGAAACACTGGAAAATCTGAAGTTCGCTATAAAGAGCGCAGATGATAATGAATATCCTTCTGATCAGGAAGTGATAGACCTGCCTGACAATCTTGAAGATGATTTCAGGAACGCTCTGGAAGATGATATGAACATCCCGAAAGCAATTGCAGTTTATCATGAATTATCCCGTGTTTCCAACCAGTATCTTGAAGCCGGCAGGAATAAGGATGTACTTGAAAAACTTCTTTCCCTCTACAGGAAGTTTGCAGATACCCTTGGCCTTTTTGCACAAGAAGGTGAGGAAGTTCCAGAAAAGATTATGGAGCTTGTAAAGATACGTGAGCAGGCCCGAAATGAGAGGGATTGGGAAACAGCAGATGCTTTAAGGGATAAAATTGTGCAAGCGGGATTTGTTGTGCAGGATACCTGTGAAGGGCCTAATGTAAAGAGACAAAAGTGCTGATAAAAAGATTATTTGCACTTCTGTCTTGAGGGTGGAAAAGTGGATTAATAGTATACCACTGCCACATCATTGCCTTCCCTGTGTACAACCGGATACTGGGCTTTTGGTACCATGACGGTTATGCGTGACCCGCTCAGATAAATTTCCTCAATACTTGCTCCATCTTTGAATAGAACTTCTATATTGTTGCCGGTAATAGTGGCATTATCAACCCTGGTGCCCCATTCCACCACAACATTGATTGAATCACCATTTATGTACAGATCGATATTTTCCTCGTCATACTGTACGGTTTCCTTGATATTGTCCCCTTTGATTTCTACAACACCGGATTGGACTATTGATCGATTTGTGTCGTCTGCACATCCACTGGTAAGTAGTATTGCAGAAAGGACGAAAATAGCAACAATTGATTTTATGAATTTCATTGTTACCTGTTAACCAATTCAATTATTTAACCATTTTCAGATACCGGTGCTGTCTCTCTTCCATGTAATCATAATACAGTCATTTCACGATTTCATATCCCGCATTCTTCCATCGTTATTTAGCAATTGATCCGTGAAAGATCTAAATTCTTCATCAGGTTTATGTGCAGAAATTCCCAGTATGGTTGAATCAGGGTTAGCATTACGGAGAAAATCTTTTACATTTCTGATATTTTCATCTTTTGCAGATTCTGTTTTGTTCAAACAGATTATGTCAGCCTCTTTAATCCTGTCGATGGCAAATTTGGGCAATTTACTAATATCAGTGATGAAAGTTTTAGGATCTACAATATTTACAACAGGAGCAAAAGACATATCCGGAATATTCATCGGTTCCAGGCTTGCTTTTATCTGGGACGAGGATGCAGTTGATAGAAGTTCGATTATCACAAAATCAGGATTTGATTCACGGGTTGCATTTTTTAAAGTGCTTTCCAGATTGAACCTGAGACTGCAGGGAACGCAGGCGTTTAGCACTTCTTTTGTGATTATATTTGTGTTTTTGATATCATTATAACTGACTCTTCCTTCCTCGGTAAATATTATAACAACCTTTTTCCCCTTATCCGCAAAACTCTTAGCCATTTCCTTTATTGTGGTCGTTTTCCCGCTTCCTGGAAAACCATTTATGATAATTATCTTCATACAACCACACCTTTAATTCATGTAATTTATTTACTTAGTCAGGCACAGAAGTACTGCGAGGTCTTCTTGGGCTTGAAGGGAGTGAGGTGCATTTGCAGGCATGAAAATGAATGTACCTTCTTCCATTTCGATTTCATTTCCATATAAACGGAAGACACCCTTTCCTTTCAGGACCTGGACCACTCCTGTTTTTGTGGATGTATGTTCATCAATATCAGTTCCACCTGCAAGACACATAAGTGTGTAATTATAGGTGTCTGATTTTGTCAGTACTGTACTGAAGATTCCCTCTGTGGGAAATTGCATCAATTCATTCAAATCTTTTGAAAATCCTTTGTCCATTGTTTCACCTCTTATTATCACAATTTATATTTTAGGCAATTGCAAACTTATCTCTGTATTTTTATTTATTTTTCCCGATGTGCCATTTGATCAATAAACCGATACCTATTATAATCAGGACAAATACAAACATACCCACCACAGTATGGTAACCATAACCATAGTACCCAAATTCGTTCATTTAGTTTCCCCTGCAATAATATATTAAATATACTCTGACAACATGTATTAATTTTGCCTTAATGTCTATGATAGATGCGGGTTTTGTGGATATTATCTAAAAATGAGTGAAAGGTTAAAACAATGACAGACGATATAATGAAGTCCATGTTGGACAAAATGGCAAAGGATGGTTTGTTAAAATACAATCCTGAAACGGATACCTATGATGTAACTGAACTGGGCAATCAGGTATTCAATAATCAGGAAGAATCTTCTTCCTGAAATAAATACAATGGACATTTATAAAATTAGACTGTAGCCTCTTCTTTAAGACCAAACAAATATATATTTAGTTGTACCTATTATTATCTGGAAGGGAAACATAAATCGGGGAGTTGTGAATTTCTGAATCGGCATTCGGTCATCTTAAGACAGGTGGTGGTTTTGTCCCTGGTTTCAAATATAGTAGATTGACTTACTGGTTGACTTTAACTCATGCCGATTGTGAATCCTATCTGATCAGTAATGGGGTATTATACATGGAAAAGATAAAGAAGATGGGTCTTTTAGGCGCAACTGCATTGATTGGTGCAGGATTGGCAGCTATGTCCGAAGAGCGAATAAGGGAATTTGTAAAGGCAAGGGTCAAGGAAGGTGCCATAAGCAAGGAAGAAGGCAAGGTACTTGTCGAGGAGCTTGTTAGCGAGACCAGAAAACAGAGGTTGAATCTGGAGAAGAATGTAGTGGAAAAGCTGCACAACACGCTTCAGACAGCCGATAAGGAACTTGCAGATTATGCGGATTCGATAGATGAAATGAAGATTCGGGAACTTGAGGGGGAACTTGAAAAAATGAAAAGCCTGAGGAAAGGCGATAAATAACTGCTGTCTTGGCTATTCGATTATTCACCATTTTACTGGTGAATAAATTATTCTTTTCCTTGAATGTGACTGTTTCTCTTGCGTCCTATATATTAGATATTGCTCTCTGCAAGTTTTGACTTACAATCTAACGCTTGAATCAAAATATCAGGTAACTTTGAGTGTATGGTATATAATGTCTGATATTCAATGTCAGTAGTTCTCTAATTTTCTTTCCATCTTGTTCCTACCCCTATTGAATTACCTTAAACACTGCACTACTAGCTGAATCCTTAACTTTCTCCTAAGCCATTCTTCAACAAACAGAATAAATCTGGCAAACCTGAACTTGTCTTCATCAATGGTTATTGGACCTGGTTTTACGATTGTAAAATGCTTTTTCTGGAGGTATATCCATACATTTCTGAGCAGGAACGATATTATAGTAAAGAAATATCTGAAAGTTACATCTTTTGTTGATGTCCTTGGTTTAACAACATTTCTCATCCTGTAAGATGATTCGTAAGCATTCCGTCTTCTGTAGACGTTACTAACCTTCCTTGGAGGCCACTTAACTCCATAAACAACAAACCCAAGGTTTTCACATCCGTATTTGCCTCTTTTACCTTTCATATACTTCACATCAATTACAATATCCAGCTGAACTTCTTGTCTTTGAGCATTCTTCATTACATACTCTGCAGACCTTGCTTTTCTCCCGTTAAGCAGTTGCTTGATTGCGTTTCCCCTTTTTACTACTGGTGTAATGTGAGAAATCTCCTTGTCCTGTAAGAACTCAAACACATCAACTGAATAGAACTCTCGATCCAGGCAAAGTACCTTGATATTGAAATCCAGTTCTTCGATAAGATCTATGAAATAAGTGAGGTAATCAACTTTTGTTTTATTCCTTTCAACAGGAAGAACTGCAAAAGTAAATCTCTCGTTCTTGTTTATAATGGACAGTGCTACATATGAATAAAAAGAGTTTGTTGATTTCTTGGCCTGACTACGTATCACGTAGTCTTGATTGAATGAATCAACTTTTCCATAATATGGATCATTTGTAAAATCGATAGCAAACTCATACTTTTTTTCTGGTTTCAGAGTACCGACAGAACTGTGAAGAAGAATATTCTCATTTGCCTGGATAAGTTCTTCAAGACTTAGTTTCCTGAGATGATATCTCAAAGATGTCTCACATGGAATCTCTTGATAGTGTTTTGACGCAGAATGAACCGAACTCTTATCCACTGCCATACACATGGCAGTGTAAAATAGATCTTTAGAGCTAAGTGAACCGTTTATCCTGATGTCGATATTTTCTAGAAGTGGTTTAAGAGCAGCATCAATACACTGTTTTGGTCTTAATTCAACCTTCTCACATGTCCTTGAATTGGATGGTGGAAATGACATATGGCGGCGTTCTCGCCACATATAAAGCTATCGGGAGGTGTTGTTAAGTTC
>Ga0182237_100037_pt1 | contig 71240 bp, 65 predicted proteins | sample hydfratesGB_TF_B_FD_132457 | JGI IMG/M metagenome (GOLD analysis project Ga0182237, IMG submission 132457) | Subsurface microbial communities from deep shales in Ohio, USA - hydraulic fracturing test GB_TF_B | ecosystem: Environmental > Aquatic > Deep subsurface > Shale gas/oil reservoir >... | reverse complement strand
ACCTTTGCATAATTCCATAATTGTCACCCTGAACTTGTTTCAGGGTCTCATAACTTACTGATATAATTAGATGCTGAAATAAATTCAGCATGACTAAATAGAGTTGTGCAAAGGTCTCAACTTGGGAGGAGAGTAAAAGTGGGTACATTTTGCCAAACAACAGTTTTGTCACCTCGAGCGAAGTCGAGAGGTCTCTTTGCCAAACAGCGGTAGAGATTTCTCCGCTACACCGGGCACATAAGCATTTATCTGCTCGGTGCTCGATTCCGGTCGAAATAACACATATAGGTATTTGTCACCTCGAGCGAAGTCGAGAGGTCTCTTTGCCAAACAGTGTCGGAAAAATGATAAAACACAAGAATTTGTCACCTCTAGTGGAACCGAGGAATCTTTATTCTTATATAACAAATATATCTGCGTTTCTGCTTACACTTACATAACTTTCAATAAGTGAAAAACAACAAAAAATTAATGTTGATTTTTTCAGACTAAATATATACTTTCTTAAGAGCTTTGAATAAGTACTCCACCTATTCAAGCACTGAGCATATAAGAATTTATGTGCTCGGTGCTCGATTTGCAACCTCCCCTCCTATCAAAGAGTTAGGAAGAACTGGGGAAGTGGTAAAATTTATAATGGTTCAATTATTCAAAGCTCTTTTTTTACCAAATTTTTGTTTAGAGGTATTGTAAATGCAAGATAATATAAGATTGCGCACTGCTTTCGAAAGCGATATACATCAAATGCTTCCTATATTAAAACAATTATTTGAAATGGAAAATGTTGCTTTTGATTCAAAGAAACAGCAAATAGGGTTATCCATGATAATTAAGGAGAAAAGCTCGGAAGCTTTTGTTGCTGAAAACTCAGAAAGAATAATCGGCATGTGTACACTGCAAACTATTGTTTCAACAGCCACCGGCGGCCTGTCGGGCTATATTGAGGATTTTTGTGTGGATAATACATACAGAGGTCAAGGTATCGGTAGCAAAATCCTGGAGTTTGCTGAAAACTGGAGTAAGGAAAATAATATTCCAAATATTTTTCTACTCACTAACAGCTCGAATAAAAAAACATTGGAATTTTATGAAAAAAATCACTGGAAAAAAACAAACTATTTAGCATTTACCAAATCTTTGTAGGACTGCGCGTCTGGAAGAGGAGAGGCTTTTTTGCCCCTCAAAAACATCTAAAATACTTTAAAGCTTTTATTTTACTTTTGCCAGGAAAGCCTTCGTTCGTTCATTCTGTGGATTGTCAAATATCTGTTCAGGAGGTCCTTCCTCCTCAATTACACCTTTATCTATAAAGATAACCCTGTCGGCCACTTCTCTTGCAAAACCCATTTCATGGGTAACAACAATCATTGTCATTCCTTCATTGGCAAGCTGTTTCATAACCTCCAACACTTCTCCAACCAATTCAGGATCAAGTGCACTCGTAGGTTCGTCGAAAAGCATTACTTTCGGATTTAGTGCCAAAGACCTTGCAATAGCAACTCTTTGCATTTGGCCTCCACTTAATTGCGCCGGATATACATTGGCTTTCTCAGATAAACCGACTTTCTCCAAAAGTTGCAAGCCAATCTTTTTTGCCTCTGCGCTATTCATTTTACGCACTTTCAAGGGTCCCAGAGTGACATTTTCCAAAACGGTTTTGTGGGGAAAAAGATTAAACTGCTGGAAAACCATACCGGTTTCAGCTCTAATCTCGTTTATATTAACATCTTTACCGTTAATGTCGTGACCATCAACAATTATCTGACCGGATGTAATCTCTTCAAGCTTGTTAATGCATCTGAGCAACGTACTTTTTCCTGACCCGCTGGCACCGATGATAACAACCACTTCCCCTGCCTCAATTTCAAGATTTATTCCTTTCAGTACTTCAAGATCACCAAAATATTTATGTAAGTCTTTAATTTGTATTATCATCTTAACCCCAACCTGTACTCCAAGAAATTAAGCGCCTTACTGATAACAAAAGTGATACATAGATACATAATTGCCACAGTAGTCCAAACTTCAAAAGCTCTAAAATTGGTAGCAATGATCTCCTGGCCTGTTCTCGTTAATTCTCCGACACCGATAACCACAAATAAGGATGTATCTTTTAAACTAATAATAAACTGATTGCCCAGTGGCGGTATCATGCGCCTGAATGCCTGGGGCCAAACCACATACAGCATATTCTGCATACGCGTCAAACCTATAGAGCGGCCAGCTTCCGTCTGACCTTTATCGATAGATTGTACAGAGCCCCTGACAATTTCCGCAATGTAAGCTCCTGAATTAATTGCAATTGCACTAATAGCAGAGGTTAACGGGTTGATACGCATACCGAGTGCCATAGGCAGTCCAAAATATATAAACATTACCTGCACCATTATCGGTGTCCCTCTTATCGTTTCTATATATATGTTTGCAATGTATCTTAAGGGTTTAAATTTAATAAGTTTTAAAAGACCAAAAAATGCTCCGAGAAAAAAACCTATCAAAAGTCCGCTTGCTGTAATGATAATAGTTAGCTTTAAACCGGACATCAGTATGGGAATCGATTCCCATATAACTTCTGTTTTGAAATCAAAATCTGTCATTTTGCACCTTGAGTATAAAATTTAAAATGGCGGGCTGTTAGCCCGCCGCAAAAATTGTTATATTGAGATTTATTGTGGAGCTTCTCCGAACCACTTTTTATAAAGTTCTGCATATTGACCATTTTCCATAAATTTGAGGATTGAGATACTTACAGCTTCTCTCAAATCACTACCCTGTGTTAAAGCAATTCCATAGGACTGACCCTGATAAAGGGGACCGACGGTTTTGACTTTTCCTTTGCCGGCTGTTCTTGCAAAGTACATTACGTTTGGAGAATCAAAAAGTACAGCATCCACTCCACCAGACATCAGCTCCATATACATACCGTCAGTGTTTGGGAAAAGTTTAAGATTATCTCCCTTTATTCCGTGCTGCTTTAGGAAATCTGCACTGGTCGTAGCCAGCTTTGAGCCTACTTTTTTTCCTTTCAAATCCTCCACGCTTTTTATGTCATCATTATCCGCCCTTACAAGCATTTTAAGACCGGCATCGTAATAGGGATATGCAAAATCCACAACCTTTTCTCTTTCAGATTTGATTGTCATTCCGGCTATGGCAACATCCAGGTTACCGGTCTGAAGTCCCGGAATAAGACCGTTAAAATCCATAGGCTGCAGTTTATAATCCCATCCGTTATCTTTTGCTATCATATCCCATAGCTCAATATCAAAACCGACATATTTGTCTCCCTTTTTGAATTCGAAAGGCATAAAACTTGTATCTGTTCCCACTATAAGCTGTCTTGCAAAAACACTTCCCACGAGAAAAAATGTCAGCATTAAACTAATTATAAAAATCCTCAAAAACTTTTTCATTGTAACCTCCTTTTATTATTTAATTAATTTTAGCAAAAAACCATTTTATTGCAACAAAAAATTTTCAATATGAAATACCTTTTAATACCCATTGACTATAAACATATTTTTGTTATTTTTTACCAATCGTTTTGATTTAATAAATTATACCATAAAAAGGAGAATAATATAATGAAACACATTTCTGAACTGGAAAAAATACTGAACCGAATAAATGGTAAAGGATATAAAGCATACAACGACATCAAGGGGGAGTATTTTCTGGATAATTACAGTATAATAATAGACAGGGTGCAGGGAGATCCTTTCGCATCACCATCAAATATAAGAATAAAAGTCAATAAAGCGTTTCTTAATTATCCGGAAGAGATTATTGACGGAAAATTCAGGAAAATAGCTTTTGAAGACTATTTGGCAAGAATATTAAAAGCAAAATGTTTAAAATTTTCATCAGCAATAAAAGGTTCGGGAAAAAGCGGTGTATTAACAATTAATGCCGGAGAGCAGGAAGTTATTGAACGGTCATCCGTATTTGCAGACAGTGAGCAGACTGAAATTCGCTTAAATGTAGGTCTTCCAGCAGCTGGTAGAAAAATATTGGGTGATGAATGCAAAAAAATCTTCTTTAATATCGTTTTCGAACTTGTTAATTCTTTGAAATGGGACAACACAAACCATGAAAAATGTGAATTGTTTGTTAAAACTATAGAAAATCATGAATTTATAAGAAAACAGCTTGAACATAATAATCTTGTGGCTTTTGTGGCAAACGGATCAATACTTCCGAGAGAAAGCGGCAATAGCCAAAAACCACTGCAAGATGCAATCCCCTTTTATTCTCCTAAATCACTGGAGATAATCCTCGAACTAAAAAATCCTGTCCACGGCAAAAACAAAATCTCAGGGATGGGAATACAAAAGGGGGTCACCACTATAGTAGGGGGAGGATTTCACGGCAAATCCACCTTGCTGGCCGCATTAAAAAAAGGGATATATCCTCATATACCCGGTGATGGAAGAGAATATGTAGTAACAAATCCCTCAGCAGTAAATATCAGAGCCGAAGACGGACGAAATATTCCGGGGATAGACATAAGATTGTTTATAAACAACCTGCCCATGGACATGGATACATCATTTTTCAATACTACGAATGCCAGCGGTAGTACATCACAGTCTACAAATATTTTAGAGGCAATAGAAACAGGTTGTGAGCTCCTTCTGGTGGATGAAGATACGTCAGCAACAAACTTTATGGTAAGGGATGAAAAGATGCAGGCTCTTATAGCTAAAGATTTTGAACCCATCACCCCTTTTGTGGAAAAAGTAAGAAAACTTTATAAAAGGTTAAATGTCTCTACAATTCTGGTAATGGGGGGAAACGGTGATTATCTTGGTGTTTCCGATACCGTCTTAATGATGAAAAATTTTAAATGTGAAGATGTAACACAAACTGCCAAAAAAATTTATAAACAATACAGTCGTGATGACAAATATGAAAATGAGGGAATAATTTATCCACTAAAACAAAGGTTAATAAAAAAAGACAGCTTTGATTTTATCAGAGAAAGCAAAAGGTTTAAATTAAAGGCAATGAAAACAGACAGATTAATCATTAATAAAGAAGAAATCGATTTGAGAAATGTGGAGCAACTGGTTGACGAATCCCAAGTTCTAACTATCGGAAAAATAATAAAATATATTGCAGAAAAAAATAGAGATGTTACTTACAGCGAGCTGCGCAAAGAATTACAACACCTTGTTAGACAAACGGGATTTGACTTTTTAAGCAAAAAATCACCCGGCTTAACAAAGCCGCGATATGTTGAAGTTTTTGCTGCACTAAACAGGTTAAGAAAACTCAAAGTAAGTATTCAGAAATTGCCTAATAAGTAAGCAGTCATTTCTTTTTTATCTAACGTATTGAGGACACAATCAGGAGGAAGTCCGCCTTTACGCGCCATAAAAACGCCGTATTTTATGTCTTCAAATCCTTTTTTCGAATGAGCATCCGGACACAATATGACTTTTCCCCCTTCTTTTACCAAAACCTGCAGATATCTCCAGTCAATATCAAGTCTGTAAGGGTTACAGTTCAATTCTATTGCAACATTATTCCGGCAACACTGTCTTATTATTTCATATACATCAACATCATACCCTTCACGTGACAGTAAAAGCCGCCCCGTGGGATGTCCCAGAATTTTCGTGTAAGGATTGTTAACCGCACGCACTATTCTTTCTGTCATTTCTGGTTTAGTCATATTAAAGCCGGAATGAACACTGGCTATTACAAAATCCAGATTTTGAAGAACATCATCTGAATAGTCCAGGCTGCCGTCCGGCAAAATATCTGATTCTATCCCTTTAAAAATAAAAAACTCGCTGTTTTCAGCATTGATGGCATCTATTTTTTCAATTTGCTCAAGAAGCTCTTCATCTTTTAGTCCACCGGCATAAAAAGCACTGCGGCTGTGATCACTTATGCCGGCGTATTTATAATTTTTACTCTTACAATAATCGAGAATATCCTGCAGCCCCATTGAACCATCGGAATAATTTGTGTGAATATGAAAAATGCCTTTTATGTCCTTTTCACTAATCAGATTACTAAAATCTATATCATCCCGGAATTCAAATATCCCCTCCCTCATCTCCGGAGGAACATATTTTAAGCCTAAAATTTTATAAATTTCTTCTTCACTGTTTACCTCTATCCTTTTATCTCCCTGAAAAATACAGTATTCATTAATTTTCAAACCCTTTGATTTTGCAATCCCTCTCAACTGTTCATGATGGGCTTTACTTCCTGTGAAATGATGCAGAGCTGAGTAAAATTCGCTCTTATCAAAACATCTTAAATCCACCTGCATCCCGTCCAAAACAGCCGAAATCAATTTCTCTCCGCCCCTTTTTATTTCATCAAAAAAATTTTCATTAGATATTTTTTCAAGGACGCTGCTGCCCTCTTGGCCAACTATCACCAAATCCAAATCTTTAACAGTTTCCAGTTTTCTTCTGTAACTTCCTGCTATTTCAAATTTTTCAACATAATTAAGACTCTCAAAAAATCTGCGTATTTTTTCTGCTGTTTCCCCAGCATCTGCCAAAAGACGCCTCTGCATACTTAATTTTACATATTCAATGTTTTTCAGTATTTTATTCTGGGATTTTTCCCCAAATCCCTCCAGCATTGCCAGCCGGTTTTCAATACAGGCATATTCCAATTCACCAAGAGAATTTACTCTCAGCTCCTTATATATTTTATAAGCTTTTTTTGCTCCCACACCAGGGATTTTGTTCATCACAATCAAAATTTCAGGCGTATTGGATTTTATATCTTCCAGCTCTTGAAAGGTTCCGAAATTAACTATCTCTTCTATGTGGCTTAAAATATTTTTGCCTACACCTTTGATTTTCGGATGGTCTTCACCGCTTTTCAGTTTTTCTGCAATATTAAAATCAAGGCCGAGCAGTGAGCGCACCGCTGCGTTATAAGCCCTTACTCTGAAAAAATCTTCGTTGTTAATCTCAAGATATTTAGCATACTCTTCAAGTATTTTTGCTATTGAAGCATTTTCCATATGTTTTGTTCCTTATCATTCAAAAAAATCTGTCAAATCAAGGCCAAGCACTTTATTACCTTTTAAAGATTTTTCAATTTTGTCCTTCGCATCTATTAATTGAGCAGGTCTGACTCCGTAATGAATGGATTTGCACGCTTCAAGATAAGCTGCCAGAATGTCGAATGTTTTAAGGAGTTCTCCATCTACCGGATCAAAAATATCCTCATTATAACTTTCATGAAGGGTTTGCTGGTCTATATCGTACACTATTTTGCCGTTTAATCTTACTTTGTTTGAAAATTCTTTCGTTATAAAAAACTTGATTTCCTCATGCATATAACCTGGCAAAAGGGGCAATATCCGCTGCTCGATCTGTATTTCCTCATATTCCTTAATCGTTTTTTCCAGTCCGGCAACAGACTGCTTAATAGGTGAAACAATGTCCCTTGTCAATACTTCAGGTAAATCATGGAATAATGCTGTATAAAAGTTGTTGTAAATTCTTTTTGGGCAAGCACCATATTTCTGAGAGCCAAAATAGGAAAAAACAGCAACCAGAAGCATATGCCCCAGCACTGATGTTTCAGGAATTCTGGGAACCTGAGCCCAGCGTTTCTGAAAACGCAGTTGACCGCACAAATCAACAAAACCAAAGGATTTTCTTCTTAATGAGATTTTCTGAACACCAATCAAATCGTAATAATCTTCAATCTGGTTTTCTATTTCACTCTTTGTGTTTTCTATGCCATAAATAAATGGACTTGAGTGATAGACAATACGGAATTCCCAGTTTGTTGCCAGATAGTGTGCAGCATTGAGAATTTTGTTTTCTTTCGTGGAATCTTTCTTTTGGTTCAGATAACTGACAAAACGATTAAAGTACCTTTCGTCCGTAGCTTTAAGGTCATCCTTGAGTTCATCAATTACCCACCGGTTCAACTCTTCCCCTTTTTCTTTCATCATTTTATGAAAAACAGGAGGCTTAATGTCCGTCAAAAGAACCCTGTGAAGAAACTCATGTATCCCGCCTTCAATCAATGCTATCCAGTCTATACTGGCATTTCTCTCATGCTCTTCATTTTTGGCCAAAAGATAAGCTATTATAAATTTGTGAGCCTGCTTGTCGAGCTCGGTTAAATCCATAGGTGTAACGTGATCATTCCATCTTTTGATATTTGCAGCATCAAATATTTTATCTATCAAGCCTTTCTTAATCATTATCTAACCTCGCTAATGGGCATATTTTTTATTTTTCTTTTTAGCTATCAATGACATTATTTCCACAAAACCGGAAAAACCCATACCGAAATACAAATACCCTTTTGGAATTTCAAAATGAAATCCTTCGGCAATAAGACTTACACCTACCAGCAGGAGGAAACTCAGTGCAAGCATTTTTATAGAGAGATGCTTTTCGATAAAACCTGCAATTGATTCTGCAGCAACTAACATCAAAGCCATAGCTATACTTATGGCTATTATCATTATTATGACATTATTGGATATACCGATAGCTGTAATTACTGAATCCAAAGAAAAAACAAGATCCATAAGGACAATCTGTGCAACAACTTTTCCCATAGTCGCCAAAACCTTTTCTTCTTTTACTTCAGTATCTTCATCCACCAAAGCATGTATTTCTTTGGTACCCTTGAACAGCAAAAACAGACCGCCTCCTAACAAAACAAGCTCTCTTGCAGAAAAGGTATTGCCGAAAAGAGTGAATAAAGGTTGTGTGATTTTACTGAGGGCAAAAAGGCTCAAAAGCAGAAGAATTCTGGTTAAAAGAGCTATAGATATACCGAGTTTTCGTGCCTTTTTTTGCTCATGTACCGGCAATTTGGAAGAAAAAATACTGATTACCACAACATTATCCACTCCCAACACAAGTTCAAGAATTGTCAATGTAAGCAAACTTGCCCAAATATTGGGATCTAATAAAATATCCACTATTTCCTCCTATTGTATTTATGGCAATATAATCCAATCTTTTACATATATGCAAGGAATTGTTAGGGATAATAAAGATTAGAGATAAGTAGAAACGCAGATATATTTGTTATATAAGAATAGATATTCCTCGGTTCCACTCGAGGTGACAAATTATTGTGTTTTGTCATTTCTCCAACACTGTTTGGCAAGGAGATTCCTCGGCTTCGCTCGGAATGACAAAAAACTGTCATCTCGACCGGAACGAAGTGGAGCGGAGAGATCTCTACCGTTGTTTGGCAAAAAGACCTCTCGACTTCGCTCGGAATGACAAAAAACTGTCATCTCGACCGGAACGAAGCGGAGCGGAGAGATCTCTACCGTTGTTTGGCAAAGAGACCTCTCGACTTCGCTCGGAATGACAAAAAACTGTCATCTCGACCGGAACGAAGTGGAGTCGAGAAATCTCTACCGTTGTTTGGCAAGGAGATTCCTCGGCTTCGCTCGGAATGACAAAAAACTGTCATCTCGACCGGAACGAAGTGGAGCGGAGAGATCTCTACCGTTGTTTGGCAAAGAGACCTCTCGACTTCGCTCGGAATGACAAAAAACTGTCATCTCGACCGGAACGAAGTGGAGCGGAGAGATCTCTACCGCTGTTTGGCAAAGAGACCTCTCGACTTCGCTCGCCCCTGTTAAATATCAGCTTTGCTGATAGATCGAAGGTCATTTAACAGGGCGAGGAATGACAATTACTATTTGTGTCATCTCTTTTACTTAATACTATATGCTATTATGCTTAAGCAGATTAGTGTGGATAATTTTAAAACATTCAAACTTAACCTCCCCTCAATTAGGTGAGGATGGGTAAAAAGAAGTGACAGTGCCGTTTTCGATTTATGGAATATTGAACATAGAAGGGCTATTGGATAAAATTCAGTAATCTTCTTTCAGACCGGCTGCTGCTAACAGTTTATCACTGCTGAGAATTTCATCCAGTTCACCGTCGAATATAATTCTGCCCTCCTGCATTACCACACCCCTGCTGCAAACAGCTCTGGAAAATTTCAGATTGTGGGAAGAGATGATTTTGGTATGGCTGAACTGCCTTAAAATCGAAACCAAATCCCCGATTCCTTTAGGATCAATTTCTGCAGTCGGTTCATCCAAAACCAGGATTTCAGGATTGGAAGCAATTACAGAAGCAATACAGACTTTTCTTTTTTCACCGCCGGAAAGTTTAAACGGATGTTTATCTATCAGCCCCAGTGCGTCAACTTTTTCAAGCGATTCCTCCACCACTCTCTGCAATTCATCACCGACAATACCGATATTTCTCGGACTGAAGGCAACATTTTCAAACACACTCGGCATAAATAACTGATTATCTGTATTTTGAAAAACGAGTCCCACCGTTGCCCTGATCGTTTTCAGCGTTTTTTTTGTAACAGGCGTACCTCCGATATTCACAGAGCCTTTCATGGGGAGAATAGTCCCGTTTAAATGTTTTATCAGTGTGGATTTACCCGCCCCGTTGGAGCCGAGAATGGCAACGGACTCTCCGTGTGAAATATACAGGTTTACATCTTCCAAAGCTTTTGTACCATCGGGATATGTATATTCCAGCTCGTTAGTTTCTATATAGTGATGACTCATTTTATATAAACCTCATGATAAAAATATAAACCAATGAACAGAAACCGAAAAAAACATCCCCGGCTTTTGGCCTGTTATCCATTTTGAAATTTTTGATTTCAAAACCTCGGGAAAGCATGGCATTATACACCTCTTCACCACGTAATACCGATTTCACAAAAAAGGTTGAAACTATCGCTTTCATATTACGCCAGGAAAACTTAGCTCCTTGAAAACTTCTTGCTTTAACGGCCTGCAGTGACTGAATAATATCGTAAAGAAAAATAAAAATAAACCGGTACATCACCATAAATTGTATAACAAGAAATTTCGGCATTCTGAAAAATCTCAGTGAAGATGCTATATGATTGAATTTGGTGCTAGAAACTATCAGCACAGAAACAGTTGTAGTGTTTATAAATTTCAGCACTGTTGTAAAAGCTGATACATACCCGCCATAAACCTGATAACCGGCGATGCCAATAATAGATTTATCATAAAGCGGATTAAAGATAACAAGCAGCAGTACAAAGGGGCTCAAATATAAAAGCATTTTTAAGACACTTGTGACCTTCAAAGGAGCAATTGCTATGAGAAAACAGGTAAAAGATGTCAACAGAAGAGAATGTATAATATCATATTTATCAACGCTGATAGTTAGTACGACAAACACAACGGCTACTATGATTTTTACAACAGGGCTCACCAAGTTTAAAGGGAAAGTGCTCTCGGCAAGCTCCTCAAATGCTGTGAGATGTTGCAGTCTTTCCTGAGCCGTTTTCAATTTTTATTGGCTTTTCTGATTATATATCCCAGTGAAGACGCCAGAATAATAACAATAATAGCTCCGATAATCCCTGAAACCGATGTGCCCCACTGACCAGAACCATCGGTAAATGAATAATCGGGCAGAATAGCAATTTTATCCTGTAAAGCGCCTAAAAGGTTATGAAAACGACCTGTCAGGGAATCAGGTTCGGATGCTCCGCCCATTATTTTAAATACAGACCATTCCAAACCGTCCGGTTTAGAAGATGCAAACAGCGAAACAGTCGCTGCAATTATCAATGAGACAGAAAATATACCAAAATACGGTTTAAGCTTCCTCCTTTCACTATTAATCTCTGTTTGCAGTGAATAACGCTTTATAAACATATATGAGCCTACAGTAATAATTCCTTCAAATATTGAAATAAGCAGATGAATCCCCAGCATTAGCAACAGCATATTAGTAAACGGCAGCTCTGCTACGCCTGAAATCCCCGTCTGAATCGATACCATTACTGCACCAAGAATAAGGGACAGAAATGCACCGCTCCATATGGCTATTTTACCCTCATTTTTATCAATGATATTCTTAAACAAGGGATAAACTATGTATGAAGGAATAAAGGCAAGATTAAAAATGTTACAACCCAGTGCAAGCAGGCCTCCGTCAGCAAAAAACAGTGCCTGAACCAACAAAACCGAAGACATTACAAGAAATGATGCATGCCGACCCAGAAGGAGTGCCAGCAGGAAACCTCCGGCAAAATGTCCGCTTGAGCCGGTTGCCGGTACTGCAAAATTCACCATCTGCAATGCGAATACAAATGCGCCCGCCACTCCCATCAGAGGAACGGTTTTTTCCTCATCAAAGTCTTTTTTTAATCTTGAAGAAGCATAACCTGCAGCAGCACCTGATATCCCCAAAAAAGTCACACCCACCGGCACTGAAAGTAGAGCATCGGCCATATGCATACATCCACCCTCCTCTATTAATATTTAATTTTATCAGCTTTTCTTTTAAATTGTCAACCGATATACTTTTCCTTAAATTCTTGACACATTTTGAATCAATAAATATAATACTAAAAAAACATTATATCAATTGGAGGGAATTATGAAAACTGTTTCAGAAGCTATAAAACAAAGAAGAAGTATAAGAAAGTATAAGAAAGAATGCCCGGGAAAAGAGGAGATTCTTCAAATATTAGAAGCTGCAAACTGGGCTCCTTCCGACGGGAATAGCCAGCCGTGGTCTTTTATCGTATACAAAGGAGAAACTGCTGAAAAAATATGTAATATATTTTATGATTTTGCAAAAGAACATATAAAGACTGCACCCTATATTCCTGAAGAAAAAAAGCCCGCTATGCTTGAATATGCTAAAGATTTTGGTGGGGCACCGATGCACATTGCTGTAGCGTATAAAGTTTCGGGCAATGAAGTAAGTGATGAGGAAGCTCTAATGGCTGCAAGTGCTGCAATTCAAAATCTTATGCTTGAAGCTTATCATTTAGGCTTAGGTACTGTATGGATAGCCGGAGAACTTCTACATAACGCTGAAACAAGAAAACTTTTAAATATTTCAGAAAACCAAAAACTTGCTGGTATAATTCCTGTGGGGTTTCCGGATATGGCCCCCCCTGCTACACCTAGAGAGGATGTGGAAACCAAGACCGAATGGATTGGATTTTGATTGAATAAAGCTATTCAGGCTGTCGCCTCCATCTCGATGGAGGCGATAGATTTATATCTCTATTTGATATAAGAGACTCCTCGGTTCCACTCGAGGTGACATGAAATTGCCATTTCTCCGACACTGCTTGGCAAGGAGATTCCTCGGCTTCGCTCGCCCTATTAAATCCGGCTTTGCCGAGCTGTCCAGTTAAATGCCGTAGGCAAAATGGCTTAGCCATTTATTCAACTGAAGGTGTGTGAAGTCGTTGTTTGGTAAAAATTTTTATTTGACCGCCTAATTAATTCTTTCTTTTTGCCGATATTAGCTTTCTAACCCAGAAAAAAGCGGCAAGTACAGCAAGCAGAAACACAATATTATTGTTTTCACTACTTCCGGCAATTGAGCATCCACCGCCGCCACCACCGCCATCACTGTCGTTTGCATTATCCGTTGTAGTTTCAATATTTGAGCCGTTATCCTCTACACCTGTGGCGGAATCTGCAATAAACTCTGCACTTAAATAATTATAAAGATTTAATTTTTTCAATTCACCCGCAGAAGTATTGATAGATTCTGTATTTGTTATTAAATCATTTTTACTGAACTGCCCCTTATGTAAGTATCCCAAGGATGCAGCAGCAGTAACAAATGGAGTAGCCATTGAAGTTCCCGACTCCATAGCAAAAGCATCAGGGGCATTACTGGCTGATACTCTGACAGCGTCAATGCTTGCTGTGCTTGACTGATTACCTTCCAAGCATATTCTTAAATAAAGATTTGAAGAAGCCACTGGAATATCTGCAATTCTATAAATATAATCCATATTATCACTTCCTGATTGTGGCAACAAATTAGTCCAGTCCTGATTATTTAATGACCAATCAACAAATATTTCTGAATTAAAAGATGCCTTCATTCTAATTATTATATTTTTAAATCTATAATCAGGTAAGTCTGTATTAAAAGATCCCATTACAATAGCGTTTGTAGCATTGTCTGCACAAGTACCTGCACTGCTGAGTTCTATATTAGCATGTCCGTTATCATCAAGTTTCCAGCCACCGCTAAAAGTAGTTAAAGAGTTATTTGCATCAAATTCATCTCTGAAAACATCTTTGTATTCATCTAACAAATTGAGGGATTCTGGTTTTGCCAGGTATTCTGTATAAGTTGAAAAAATACTTTCACCAGGTGCATAAATATCAACCCAATCACCATAGGTACTGTAGTGTGAAATATTGTTGCTTTCATCTACTGCCCCAACCGCAATAACATTACTGTAACCAGCCGGATATTCTTTAGTTGAACTACCTGAATTGCCTGCAGCAGAAAATAAATGAATACCTTTATCAGTCAGTTGCTGAAGTGCTTCTGCTTCATCACTTAAATACTCAACCCCTCCAAAACTCATATTTACAAATTTTATATTATGCCCCTGATTCTTAAGCTCCAATATTTTTTGAATTGCAGAAAGCTCTGCTACAAAATTTATTTTATCAGAATCATCGCAAATAACTCTCATATTAAGTATCTTTACATTGTTGTTACCAACCCCTGCCACCCCGAAAGTATTGTCTGTTACTGCGCCTATAATCCCGGCGACATGAGTCCCATGACCTATATCATCATAATTGGTTATGCTTTCATTATCACAAAATTCAAAACCGTAATTTCCGAAATCTCCACCAGTCAAGATATTGCTCTCCAAATCCGGATGATTCCAGGCTATACCTGAGTCCATAACAACGATAATAGGTGTTTCAGCTGAATTTGTAAAAATATCCATTGATTCTGGCCAGTCGATGTCAGTGTCTGAAGAATTGTGCAACCCCCATTGACTATCAAAAAATTGATCATTGGGAGTATATTTTAGTTTACGCTCTGGTGGGTTTACCTCTTGAAGAGTGGAATTATCAAAAAGGGATTCTATCACTTGTCTCTCGCCGGATAGATATACATTATCACCGATTGTTATAACCCTCACACTATCAGGAACAATTAAATCCGGATTTTCCGAACCCGTATATTTAAACAACACATTTTCGGCGAAGGCATTCAAAGCAATCAGGCAAAAGAAAACAATCAGAATTTTACGCATTTTAAACCTCATCATAAAATAATATTATACAGCATAATACAGGGCTTTAAATAAGCACACCGTATATCCGAGTACTTTAATTTTAAGTACTCGGAACTTGTCAGCCGTTTACCGTGCAAAGGCAGATACTATGCAAAAAACTGCCATCCCCTGCCCCTTTTGAAAGAAAAAAAACTTAACAACTCTCCCCATACGTTAGGTGGAAATACGAAGGGGTACCTTTTGTCAAACAACAGTGTTGTCACCTCGAGCGTAGTCGAGAGGTCTCTTTGCAAAATAACAGTAGAGATTTCTCCGCTCCACCGAGCACATAAATGCTTATGTGCTCGGTTCCGGTCGAAATGACACAATATAATACCCACTATCGCAAAACTGTCACCCATGCCCTGTTAAATGACCTTCGGTCTATCAGCTTCGCTGATATTTAACAGGGGCGAGCGTAGTCGAGAGGTCTCTTTGCAAAATAACGTCTGAGAACTCTCGGCTCCGCTCCGCTTCGCGCGAGATGACAATGACTTATATCACATCAACCGAACAGAAAAAGGGGCTACATTTCATATGCTAACATTTTCTGCGTATCTGTTTAGCATTGCAAGTTTTTTCTCCACTCACAAATTTTAAAAATTTTAACCTATCCAAAATTATATTTCAATCTTTAACAATAAAAATTTAAAAATTTTTAGATCTATGATTGAAATAAGTGTAAAAAGACATATCTTATTTAGCAAGAGGTGAATTATGAAAAAGTTAATATCTTTTATAACTTTTGTAATGTGCATTGGTGCATTCACTGTTGCAATTGCTGAAACGAAACCCGTTCAGTTGAGTTTGACACCGGATGTAGCCATTTACGACCAAGATACTTATATCAAAGGGTTAACTCTTAATATTTGGGGAGAGAACCCTCAGTCAGCTCTGGCTTTAGGGTTTGTAAACGGATCTACAAACGACAGCAAGGGTTTTAGCTTGGGTATTATTTCGAACTATGCAGAAAATTATAAAGGTGTCCAATGGTCGCTTGTCAATTACACAAAATCAGATTTCACAGGCTGGCAAGCTGGAATAGTCAACTATTCTAAAGGTTCAGCGAAAGGTTTACAGTGGGCACCTGTGAATATCACAAAATCGGATTTTACAGGCTGGCAGGCTGGAGCAATTAACTACACCGAAGGCTCAGCAAAAGGGTTTCAGTCCGGCGTAGTAAATTATGCAGGCCACTTCACCGGCTTACAGCTTGGTGTTATAAATTATGCTGAAACAGTGGATAGTGGTATGCAAATTGGTGTTATAAACATCATTCCGCAAAACGAATGGTTTACTAACATGCCGAATGAATTTGCAAAAGGAATGACTATAGTTAACTGGCGCTTCTAAAAAAGTAACACTGCCCCGAAATAAATCAAAAATGTTTCGGGGCATTTTTTTCTATCCGGATATTTAATCTACTTTGATTTAATCTTCTCAGCACAAGCAGAAATGCAGAATTTGTTAGTATTATATAATAGAGATTCCTCGGCTCCGCTCACTCTGACATGAAAATGTCATTTCTCCGCTCCACCATTATTTAGCAAAGAGACCTCTCGACTACGCTCGAGGTGACAACTTTTTGTATAGCAGCGGTAGCTAAACAGAATGTTACACAGAGAGCTTTGCACAACTATAAAAGGTCATCCCGTAGCTTCAACCTTTAGGTTGAAAAATTTGTGCAAACAAACAGTTGTTTCGGGATCTATAACTATCAACAAGTTGCGAGACCCTGAACCAAGTTCAGGGTGACAGTAAAGCTATTGTGCAAAGCTCTTACACATATTTACCAGTCTAAAAGACTGGTGCTGACCGAAGGCATTCTTGCGATGAACCACTGTCAAGTGGTGAAGTTAAATCTCTGACTTAAAACGATATAGCTAACAAATATTAAAGTGTGTTTACCAAAAGGACCTATCTAATTTATAGTTTAATAACATATATTTACTTAAATTTACTCACTACAAATCCAGGATTAAAGTTTTTATCCAATAGATGATCTTTATAATGTTGAATATTCTTCCGCTTCTTCAATAATGAAAAAAATAATCCGGCATTAGAAATATCCCTCAATAAAACAAAACCATTAATCTTATTATCTTTTATATAAATTTTACGAAGAACATCTTTATCCTTATACTTAATCTCTTCTCCATCAAGTTCCCCAATAACCATTAATTTATAACTTAGTTCTTTTAACGAATTCATACTAAACTGTTTCTCGTATTCTTTTTCTGGCCCTAAAATATTAAGTGCTGCCCTTTGCCCATGATTAACTGCTACTGTATGCAGACCATGGATAGTCATCTCTCCGGTTAATAAATCTTCTGTCTGAGCAACATCTCCACAGGCGTATATATTTTTATAATTGGTCTGCAGATAACGATTAACAGGTATTCCCCAGCCATCATTTTCGATTCCGCTATCAAGTATAAAATCAATGTTGGGTTTTACCCCTGTAGCTGCAATATAAAAATCAGCTTTTAATTCCCGCCCATCGGTGGTAATGAGTCCCTCTACTTTCTCTTCACCAATGAAGCTATTGCCTTCCGTATTCAGCATTACATTGACACCTTGCTTTTCTAAATCATCAATTACATAAGCTCCGGTTTCTTTATCCAATAACTTTGGCATAATCCAGCCACGGCGGTTTAGAATGGTAGGTTTAACCCCAATTTTAACAAGACATAAAGCAATCTCAACGCCTATAAATCCACCGCCCACTATTACTGCAGACTTATTTCCGTCACCGGCCATATCTTTTATTTTTTGTGTTCCAAAAATATTTTTGAAATTAGTGATCCCTTCTTTATCCGCTCCCTGAACTACGGGAGGAATGTAGAGTTTACTACCAGAAGCTATTAATAGTTTGTCAAAATTTATTTTTCTGTCTTTTTCTGTCATGACATACTGCTGATCGGGATCCACGGCAGTCACTTTTTCTCCAAAAAAACAATTACACCCATACCTGTCGCAGACATCCCGGCCATGCCAGTAGAGTAAATTTTCCTGATCTTTAATCAAATACTCTCCTAAAGCCGCCGGAGAATAGGGTGCTACATTTTCTGCAGATAAAATATCTATAGTCCCTTTAAACTTTTTTTTACGCAACGTCATGGCAGCAGTCAGTCCCGCCGGCCCTGAACCAATAATCACAACATGCATCAAACTATCCCCCTTTCTTATCCCGAACAGCGATTAATGTCTCATATAAATTTTTAGCAGCTTGCACATAAGGCGTATTTTTTTCTAATAATACAGCCACATCAGGTTCATTGCGATAAACACTGTCATCAAAAGGTAAGTAGTGAATGTAATCAAAAATTTCTCTTTTTTCGCCCAGTCTCTTCATTACTTTATCTTTATCATTTTCTTCACGTACTTTATTGACTACTAAGTGAATATTTTCAATTCCCAATTGATCTGCCAACTGAGCTGAATGTAAAGCAACCTGAACTGCATTAAAACTGGGCTCCGTAATTATTACTGCACTGCGAAAACCTTCTGCAAGTGATCGCCCGAAATGTTCAACTCCGGCCTGAGTATCCATTAAAATAACTTCATCTTCTCTTAACTTTATATAACCTACAATTGAATCCAGTAATAAATTTTCTGGACATAAACAACCTGTAGCAGCCTGAACTACACTCCCAATCACTAATAGGTTGATTCTATCTTTAATATTCATGCCAAATCTGTTAACCACATCTGACACATCAGGATTTAAATTGAGCATTGCCCCCCAATTTTCTCCCGGCCTGGCTCCTGTTTTTTCTTCAATATAATCGATATTCTCAGATACTGGGACTATTTTATCAGCTTTTTCTTCTGGGAAACCTAAGGAAAAGGCGAGATTTTGCTGGGGATCTTCATCTACTGCCAAAACGTGATAATTATCCTCAGCAAAAAACTGTGACAAAAGAGCGGTAAGGGTGGTTTTCCCTGCTCCACCCTTACCGGTAATCACAACCCTGAAATCATTAACAGCTTTATCTGATTCTAATCCTTCCGCTACTGATAAAATTTTTTTTCTTCTTTCTTTTTCCTGCTCTATAGTTTTTTCTCTGCTTTGGCTCATATACCCAATTCCTCACGCTTGCTCATAATATGACGTTCGAGCATACGGGCGGCTAATTTTGGGTCCGGTTCAACAGCAAACTTGGCCTTAACAACACCTTCCAGTCCATCCGTTAATAATTCAGTAACTTTTTGACTGCCATGAATATTAGGTGGTAATCCTACTACGGTAAAAAAGCCAGAGGCAACAAAATAAGAAGCAATTGTTAAAGCCTTCTGAGCATACCATTCCGGAGCTGCGCCAGCAGCAGGTAATTGATCAATACCCACATCAAGTGCATTTGCTAATTCTCCAGCCAGAGTAAGGACCCGGGAGCAATCAACGCATGATCCCATATGTAGAATCGGTGGCATATTTAAACTTTCGCAGACCTCACGCAGACCATCGCCGGCCATTTTAGCTGCCTCAGGTACTAACAGCCCTGCTTTTCCGGATGCTACAGCAGCACAACCGGTTTCAACCAGCAAAATATCTTTTTTCATCAATTCTTTAGCCAAGTTAACATGACCATAGTCATGCTGAACTTTTGGGTTACTGCAGCCTACTGAACCTACAATTCCTTTAATCTTTCCGGCAACAATTGCATCTATTAACGGTTTATAGCTGCCTCCCAATGCATCTTTGATTGCTTCTACAGAAAAACCGGATACCATTTCCATTGGCTCACAGGGTATTTCCACCTGCTGAGGGTTTCTCTCTTTATAAGTATCTATAGCCAGTTCAACTATCTCAGTTGCCGTATCATAAGCACTTTCAGCATGAAATTCTTTATGTACGGCGCCAGGTACTTTTGATTTTTCACTGGTGGAAACAATTTTACTGTGAAAACAGTTTGCCAGCTGCGGCAGAGAAGGGAAAATACACTGATAATCTATAATCATTGCATCCACTGCCCCTGTAGCAAGCGCCAGCTCCTGATTGAGCATATTGCCCGCCATCGGTATTCCTTTCCGCATCATCAGCTCATTACCTGTGCAGCATAGGCCCACTAAATTAATTCCATCAGCCCCGGCTTCTTTAGCCTTATCAAGAAGCTTCTGATCCTTAGCTGCTTTAACTACAACATCTGATAAAATGGGGTTATGACCATGCAGTACAATATTGACCATATTTTCTTTTAAAGTTCCCAAATTCACTGTAGATTTTGTTATCTTAGGAGTTCCAAATAAAATATCTGAGAGCTCAGTGGCTATCATTGACCCACCCCAGCCGTCAGACAGAGCTGTTCTTAAACTATGGAGAAGCATATTTGCATAATCTGCGCCTACACCCATATGAACACGGTGCATCGATTCAACTACTTCACGGTCAACTCCCCGCGGCATAATACCTGCTTGTTCCCAAATTTTTCTCGTTTTTTCCGGTGCTCGATCTGTAAAATCCAGTTTATTTTTGACCATTCCAAATTCGGCTAAAAATTGTTCGCCGATTTTTTTTGCTATCTCTTCATTAGAGCGACCTTCCGTTTCTATTCCAATTTCCTGAGCTACTTTTTTTAATTTTTCTGTATCTAAAAATTCATAGCCCTGGCTTTTGCCATTAGCTGTTCCATAAAACGTTTCCAAAACTTCGCGACCGTGATCAGAATGTGAGGCTGCGCCGGCAGTGATATCATTAAGCAAATTCCGGGCTACAATTAAATGTGCATCCGCTCCGCAGACCCCCCGCTGTGGTCCGCCTTCAAACGGATCTATCCGACAGGGACCCATTTTACATGAGTTACAGCATACACCTAATTGACCGAAACCACACTGTGGCTGCTGAGCTTCCAATCTGTCCCATGCAGTCTCAATATTTTCATTTAACGTTCTTTTCATTGTCTGTTTTTCATCATTATCAAATGTTCTCGCATCTACTTTTCTGTTTATTTCAGTATTCATACGCTAAAACCCTCCTTTTTTTCGGATGATGGCAATGGCCCTAATTTAGCAACCTTTTCCTGTAATTTATTATAAGATTTAATATTTTCAGGTGCTTCTTTGTAAGTACCTTTTCCTATTACTTGACTGGTTATATTTTTAAATATTTCTGTCTGTCTGACTTTGATAATTTGATTTATCTCGGCATAAACCAGCGCGCCGGTAACACAGGCTTCTACACAGGCGGGATTCTTGCCTTCCGTCAGTCTTTCAGGACATTGGTCACACTTGTAAGCTTTGTTATTACCATGCTCTTTTGTCGGTTGATAAGTAATGGCATCATATGGACAGACCATTGCACACATTCCACAAGAAATGCATTTTTCTGCTTCCACCTGCGTCGAATTAAATTCAGAATCACGATAAATTGCATTAGTCGGGCAGGCTTCTTCACAGGGAGCAGGATCACAATGCTGGCATTTATTAGGAAAAGTCAACAGGTCAACCCCCAGGCCTACTTTAATCCTGGGTTGAGACATTGGCTCATCTTTCAACATTGAATATAAATCTTTGGCTGAAGAATGTTCTACTGCACATGCCATTTCACAGTGCCTACACCCTACACATCTTCCCACATCAGCAAATACTACTTTCAATTTTTACCCCCTTTGGCAATAACAATTTGTTATTGCTATTTATTGCCTGTTAATAGCATAACTTAATTATATTTTATGTTTATTTTTAATAAATATAAATTACCTCTCCCCATTTTTTTTGTCAAGCAAAGTTTCTCTTTGGACAATCTTGACAAACTTTTTATAGAAAAGCTCATCCTTCCCTGAAACAACAAATAAAAATAACTTAATAAGCATAATTGCATATTTATTTAGCATATAGCATTAAGCAAAAGAGATCTCTCCACTCCACTCCGTTTCGGTCGAGATGACAGGACTTTATGTCATCGTATATTAAGAGGAGATACCACCCCCATCCTATCTTAGAATGAGATACTCTCTGGATGAATGGACTAAACAGATATAATTGATAAACGAAGAACCTTGAACATTGAACTAAAATTTTGTGGTGATAAAGAGGGTGTAATTGACCACGTTAATACTTAATGGTTGATAACGTTTTGCTTGTTATAAGTTGGCGGGTCAAAAGCTTAAAACCTTTAACCCGCCTGTTTTATGAAAATATCTTTTACAATTGAGTGACAAATTATTATACCGGCGCAGTGTAAGTGCTTATTTTTTCATATGCTCCCTATATTCTCCCTGCATTTTTAACATCCAGCCCGGATACTCTTCAGGCAGACGGCTAACCTCATCCAGAGCAGTCAACTCGTCATCTGACAGACGGATTTGAGCCGCATTGATATTCTCTTTGAGCTGGTCAGACCGCTTGGCGCCAATGATGACGCTGGTCACAGCCTTTTGATGCAGCAGCCACGCCAGAGCGATCTGGGCTACTTTCGCTGGCTGACCTTCTATCTTCTTACTTTCAGCAATTTCTCGCATAACCTTGATGACTTTGCTGCCACGCTCACGGTCGACGGGTGGGAAGTCGAACTTGGCACGTCGGCCATCCTCGGAGACGTCCTGCCCATCATATTTGCCGGTCAAATATCCACCAGCCAATGGACTCCATACCATCAGCCCGACCTTTTCAGATTTCATCATTGGGACTATTTCCCGTTCAAGGTCGCGGCCTACAAGGGTGTAGTAGGCTTGCAGAGACACGATCGGGCACAGGTTACGGGCACGGGTGATACCTATTGCCTTCATCACCTGCCAGGCTGCCCAGTTGGACAGACCCACGTACCGCACATAGCCTTGTTGTACAAGGGTATTCAGTGCTTCCAGTGTTTCCTCGATCGGTGTCGCCGAGTCGAAACCGTGGATTTGGTAAAGATCTATATAATCCGTTTGCAGACGCTTCAGACTCGCCTTACATTCACTCATGATGTGTCCACGGGAAGCACCACGGGCATTGGGACCATCCCCCATAGGTCCGAGCACTTTGGTGGCTACTACCACATCCTCGCGGCGAACGCCTAAATTTTTCAGGGATTGGCCAACAATGCGCTCACTGGCACCAAAACCATATACGTTTGCGGTATCGATGAAGTTTATTCCCGCCTCCAGAGCAATCTTGATTAGTTCATCAGCCTCTTTTTGCTGCAAATTACCAATCTTGCCCCAGATGCCCTCATCGCCGCCAAAGGTCATGGCACCCAGACACAGTTCGGATACAAACAGACCCGAGTTGCCGAGTGTTTTGTAGCGGATTGGATTCTCTCCGTTAAACTGTGGTAGATTATTTGTTGTCATTTTTCACCTCGCTATGTTTTATGATCCTTTAGTATAAAAAGGTAAGTATATTGTCATCAATTTCAAGAGTATTGTTTAGCTTTAATATTTTTCCTGTGGAAAAAACGGATAGATAAATTATACTTATTTTCATATTTTTTTGTGTTTGACTCAAAACTGTTGAAAAATAGCTGGTGATTTCAAGGGGGATATAGTGCATTTGCCGATTTATCTATTACCTGTAGCAGGAATTCTCATAGGTCTTCTGATTTCTTTAATGGGTGGAGGTGGAGGAATATTTTATGTTGGAATGCTGACAGGACTGTTTAGTATATCAATGGACCAGGCTGTATCCGTATCTTTGGCAACAATAATGCCGACGACCCTGGCGGCTTCAATAAGCCACTACAGGGCAGGAAATGTAAAACTGAAAACCGGCTTTATACTTGTTGCAGGCGGAGTTGTTGGCGTAGTAGTCGGCTCCTACCTTGTCACAATTATTCCGGTAAAAGTTCTTAAAATAATATTTGGAATTTTTCTTTTAGTTATGGGAGCAGGAATGGTTGTTTCATTAAAGAAAAAACGACGCAAAGAAAAAATAGCGGAAAACGGACAGCTTGAAGAATCCAATACTAATGAAATTGATCCTGTTTCATGGCTGTTTACAATAAAAGGAGTAGTATTCGGGCTACTTGGCGGGTTAATGTCAGGTATGCTGGGGGTAAGTGGTACACCTCCAATTCTAGCAGGGCTGTACAGTTTAGGTCTTTCTTCTTTAGAGGTGGTCGGCACATCAGTCATGGTACTGTTTTTTATTGCTGTTACAGGGGTAGTCAGCCATAGTGCTGTTGGAAACTTGAATTGGCTTCTTGTGTTCCTGCTTGCATCCGGCACTATAACCGGTGGAGTGCTGGGGCCTGTATTGGGCAGGCGTATAAACAAAGAAAAATTAGATAAGATTTATGGTCCGTTTTTTATTACAATTATTATATTAGTGGCTATTTCCATGTTCTTTTGAAGTTATAGGAAAACCACTTGTCCAAATAACCTGAAAATGGCTCAGCTCTTTGGAAACTTTTATATGAAGGAATGAACAGGCAAACCGCTTAATAATAGACTTTGTAATAAATTTAAAAAAGTACACGTAAGTTATGAAGTATTAAACAGTAATTAGCTAAGCATAAACGCAGATATATTTGTTATATAAGAATAGAGATTCCTCGGTTCCACTTCGTTCCACTCGCCCTGACAAAGACTTGGATGTCATTTCGACCGGAGCGGAGAAATCTCTATTGCTGTTTTACAATAGAGACCTCTCGACTACGCTCGGAATGTTCCGTGTTAAAAGTCAAGCATTTTTTGCGACCAAAGTTAACTTTTTTTCATGATCCGGATCATACGGTTTGCCACTTTTCAATACACCAAATACCTGCCTTATTAACTTGATCGCCACTGCTATTAATTTTTTACTTGAGCTTTGCTTTCCTATACGCTATCATCGTAACGCATGCAGGCTTTATGCCTAATGTTCCGTTCAGGTTCCAGAGCACTGAAGGTGGGGACAACATTTCGAACGGTTTCATTGAACCAATGACACTCATGTCCTTTATCACCTTCAGTGCTCTGGAACCTTATACAACTTTTTAATACCTTGTTAAACAATTTTTCCTACTTTCTTAATATACGATGACAATTTAATGTCACATCGAGCGGAGTCAAGGAATCTCTATCTATTAATAATTTCTGCATTTCTGCTTAATAACTCAGCATTTTACGTAGCGCCTACTTAATTAAAAATTCTAAATGTATTATTTTGTGCCCAATATTGTTGCGCTGAACACACCAAAATTTTCATCCTCGCTTAATTCCAGATTTTCCGTTTCCGGGATTTTTATGTCCAGGTTCTTCAGCTCAACTACTTCCACATCACTGAATCCTGCAGTTTTTATAATATCCAGATATTCGTTTTTTCGTATAGCACCGGCAACGCATCCCACATACATTTCAACAGAATTTCTGATTTCATCGGGCATTTCACCTTCGATTACAATATCTGAGATACAGAATTTGCAGCCGGGCTTTAAGATGCGGTAGATTTCCTGAAATGCTTTACGTTTGTCCGGGACAAGATTGATAACACAATTGCTGAGGATAATATCGGCTGTATTCTCATCTACAGGGATATTTTCTATATCACCCAAACGGAATTCAACATTTTCGTAACCTAATTTATCTTTGTTCTCTTCAGCTTTCTTCAGCATCTCTTCCGTCATGTCTATGCCAATACAATATCCTTCTTCTCCTGTATACCTGCGGGCTATAAAAAGATCATTGCCTGCACCTGAGCCAAGGTCTATAACCGTATCGCCTTTTTGTATATTGACGAAACGTGTGGGGATACCACATCCTAAACCAAAATCGGCATCTTTTACGTATCCGGGCTGAGTTGTATAGTTTTCCCTGGATACCATAGGTTCACAACCGCATCCACCGGAAGAACAGCAGGAATCCGATTGGCGGGTTATTTCGCCGTATTTGTTTTTAATAACTTCTTTCAGCCTGTCTGACATTTACTACCTCCATTTTTGCATGTATTGTTACGAGTTATATTTTCCAGAAATGTATTTATTTCGCTTTCAAACAATTTAAAGGTATTCTCATTTATACAGTAACATACCCGTTGGCCTTCAATATTTCCCTTTATCAGTCCGGCGTTTTTTAGTGTGCGCAGATGCTGGGATACCGTAGCCTGAGACAAAGGTAACACATCTACAATCCGACCGCACATGCATTCTCCTGATTCTGCAAGAAATTTAATAATCTGAATTCTTGCAGGGTGAGCAAGAGCCTTGGCAATGACAGCCAGCCGTATTTCATTCTCGCTGAATTTCTCTTCTTTTGTCATACCATTTCCTTATCCATTCATCGTAAAAATACGATAAAAGATTCTGAGAAAAAAACAAGACAAAATATAGTTTTTTCTGTTTGTAACTATAATAAAGGTTAAAAAGGCTGCTCAATAAAGACTTCTTTAATCTCTACTTCACCCAGGATCTGAAAAACTAAAGAAGAAAAAGATTCTGACTTATCAGTCACAAATATTTCTCTAATGCTGTTTTCTCTAAAATTAATACCTAATTTTTCAATATACCCTAGTATTACTTCGGAAGAATCCACTATATTGAGGTTAGAATAAAGCATTTTTATCCGTTTTTTTAAAAGAGGATAGTGAGTGCACCCTAATATAAGAGTATCGATATTTTCTTTGTTTAATTCGTCCAAGTATTCTTTGATGACAATATCAGTAATATTATGATCTATTCTTGCCTCTTCAACCAAAGGTACAAGAAGCGGACAGGCTTTCTGAAACACTGAGACATTTTGGGAAATATTTTTAATTGCATCATAATAAGAGCAGCTTCTGACAGTCCCCCTTGTCCCAATAACACCGATTCTGGCATTTTTACTTACACTTACTGCTCTTCTGGCTCCTGGAATTACCACACCTATAACAGGAACACCGTATTTCTTTTTTAAAAAATCTATGGCATATGAGGATGCTGTATTACAGGCAATAACAATCAGGTCAACATTGAAACGTTTTATCAGAAAATCTGCACACTCCGAACTATAACGCTTAATCGTTTCCTTTGATTTATTTCCATAAGGAACTCTGGCAGTATCCCCCAGATAATAAATGTCAGCATTGGGAAAGTGTTCTGAAATACTTTTAAATACAGTAAGCCCCCCTACACCAGAATCAAAAATACCTATAGCCACTTATTCACCTTTGAATATCTCTACAAATTTTACTATTATTACTTATACGTATCCTTGTACAGTTTGTACTCAATTGAATCCACCAATGCCTGGTAGCTTGCATCTATTATGTTATGGGCTACACCAACTGTTCCCCACATATCTGTATCATCTTTAGATTCTATAAGCACTCTTGTCACAGCCTTTGTACCTTCTTTACCCGTCAGTATCCGAACTTTATAGTCTACCAAATCCATTTGCTTTAATGTAGGATAAAACTTCTCCAACGCTTTTCTCAAAGCATTGTCCAGCGCATTAACAGGACCGTTTCCTATAGCTGCCGTATGCTCTATTTCTCCACCCACTCTAAGCATCACAGTTGCTTCGGCAAAAGGAGGTTCTATTGCACTTCTTTTTTCATCTATTACCCTGAAACTGAGAAGATCAAAAAATTTAGTAAAATTACCCATAGCTTTTCTGATTAGCAGTTCAAAGGACGCCTCGGCACCTTCATACTGAAAACCTTTATTTTCAAGTTCCTTGAGCTTCTCCAGCAAACTGGCCATTTTAGGATCACTGCTGTCTATGTCGATACCAAAATCTCTGGTTTTATAAACCAAGTTACTCTTCCCTGACAGGTCAGAAACAAGCACTCTTTGGGAATTGCCAACCAATTCCGGTTTAATATGTTCATACGTTCTTGCATTTTTCAGTATTGCACTAACATGCACACCACCTTTATGTGCAAAAGCTGCTCTTCCCACATATGGTTGATGAATATTGTGTTTTAGATTACCAAGCTCATTTACAAACCTGGACAGAGACCATAATTTTTTCAATTTATCCTCATCAACACAGTCATAGCCATATTTTAGCTGAAGGTTAGGGATAATTGAACACAAATTGGCATTACCACATCTTTCACCATATCCATTTATGGTGCCCTGAATATGGGTGATACCGTTTCGCACAGCCAAAACAGAATTTGCAACCGCACATTCACTGTCATTATGACAGTGAATACCCAAGGGATAGTCCCCTGTGGTTTGTTTCACTTTACTTATAATATCAACTAACTCATCAGGCATAGTACCGCCATTGGTATCGCAGAGGACAAGGCAGTCCGCCTTTGCCTCCATTGCAGCCTTTAGTGTTTTTAGCGCATATTCCGGATTTGCCTTATAACCGTCGAAGAAGTGTTCAGCATCGTAAAACACATTGCTGACTTTCTTTTTAAGGTAACTTATAGTATCATTTATAAGCTCAAGATTATTTTCCAGTGAAATTTTCAGAGCTTCTGTTACGTGTAAATCCCAGGTTTTGCCAAAAATAGTAATATTGGCTGCTCCACTCTGTAAAAGCGCCTGTATACTTTCATCATTCTCACAGCTTTTTTTGGCTCTGCGTGTACTCCCAAAAGCACAGATTTTTGCCGGATTAACCTTCGATTTTTTAACTTCATTGAAAAAATCAATATCTCTGGGGTTAGACCCAGGCCAACCGCCTTCTATGAAGTCAATACCGAAATCATCCAGCTCTTCAGCAATGCGCACTTTATCCTGAACAGTAAAATTAACATCTTCAGATTGAGTCCCGTCTCTAAGCAATGTATCATAGAGTACTAATGCTTTATCCTCACGAGGCATCTTCTCCCTCCGGCATTAATTTCTCATGTAAAACCCTGACAGCAAGCTCAGAGTATTTTTCTTCTATTACTGCTGAAATTTTTATCTCACTTGTGGAAATCATCTGGATATTAATGTTATTTTCCTGTAATGTTTTAAAGACATTCGCAGCAACACCAGCATGACTTTTCATTCCCACGCCAACCACGGAGATCTTAGCTATCTTTTCATCGCTTATAACATCCTGAGCTTCAATGTCTTTAGCCACTTTTTTACAAACTTCCATAGCATTATACAAATCATTCTTTGAAACAGTAAAAGAAAGATCAGTTTTGTGTTCCACACTCACATTCTGAATAATCATATCGACATTAATATTGCCTTCAGCTAATCTCCCAAAAATTTCCGCTGCTATACCCGGCCTGTCCGGGACACCTCTGATTGTGATTTTTGCTTGATTTTTATCTGCAGTAATGCCTGACAAAATAACCTTTTCCATCTCTATATCCTCCTTTGTCACTAATGTACCCGGCTTTTCTTCCAAAGATGACAATACCATAATATCGACACCATAGTTCATCCCGAACTCTACGCTCCTGGATTGCAAAACTTTTGCACCGAGAGAAGAAAGCTCCAGCATTTCTTCATATGAAATCTTATCAAGTTTTCTGGCATTTCTTACAATGCGGGGGTCAGCGGTATATATACCGTCCACATCTGTATAAATCTCACAGACGTCAGCGCCAATAGCTGCGGCTATTGCCACAGCAGTGGTATCTGATCCGCCCCTTCCCAGTGTAGTGATATCACCTGTTTCGGGGAAAATCCCCTGGAAACCGGCCACAACACATATTTTCCCATTGCGCAGAGCTTCCTTTAATCTTTCGGCACTTATCTCTTTAATACGAGCCTTTGAATGTGCGCCATCCGTTACCATGCCAATTTGCGGACCTGTGAAAGAAATCGCATCATAACCCATTTCTTTCAATGCTTGGGTAACCAGCGCAATACTCGCCTGCTCCCCGGTGGAAACCAGCATATCATATTCTCTTGGATCATACTGAGGGCTAATTTCCGTTAATAGATTTATAAGTCTATCTGTTTCGCCTCCCATGGCGGAGCAGGTAACAACTACATCATTCCCCTCATCCTTCTTCTTTGCAATCCTTTTAGCCACATTTTTAATCCGCTCCACTGAGCCTACACTGGTACCACCGAATTTCATCACCACTAAGCTCATTGTAACCTCCTGGGTCAAATATTTGATTTATTCAAAAAATACTTTGCTATTTTATAACCGTCATTCATCACAAAAGATGGTAATATATCTTCAGAATAAAATGTATTCGAATCTTTTTTAACATCTTTACCGTATATAACAGCAGGAACCGGTTTTTTTACATGTGTTCTCAATGAAACAGGTGTAGGATGATCAGGCGTTACCAATAACCTGTAATCACCAAAACGTTTTAACCCTTCAAGAATAACAGGCAACATAATGGAGTCAATATTCTCAACAGCTTTGATTTTTTCTTCGATACTTCCCATATGCCCTGCTTCATCCGGTGCTTCCACATGTATAAAAACATAATCACCGTAATTCAAAGAGTCAACAGCATATGAAGCCTTTCCTTCAAAATTCGTGTCAATAAAGCCTGTAGCACCCGGGACTTCAATAATATCCAATCCTGCATACTTTCCTATCCCTTTAATAAGGTCTACTGCAGCAACTACGGATCCTTCAACACCGTACAACGTCTTATAAAGATCCATCTTCGGTTTTCTCCCCTCACCCCATATCCAGATACCGTTGACACCAGCTACACCTGATTCAGCAACAAGCTTGTTCGCTTTGTTCATAAGCTCTGTAATACCATCAGCACCCTTGCCGGAAGGTAAATATTTCTTTACTTTTTCTCCCATAATATCATGAGGAGGTACTGTGGTTATATCATAATCACAATTTCTCACCACAATAAGATTTCTGTATCCCACACCGGAATAAAACTCAAACCCCTGGTCTCTGAACTCGGTATTCAGTATATCAATAATATATGAAGCATCCTCATCAGAAACATGATTACCGCTAAAATCCTCCATTACGGAATAATTATCAGAATAAGTCACTATATTGCACCTGAAAGACATATCAGTATCATCCAGATCAATACCTTTGCTGGCAGCTTCAAGTGGACTTCTGCCCGTATAATATTTTTTCGGATCATAACCGAAAATACTCAGATTACATATATCACTCCCCGGATACATACCTTCCGGAACAGTGTGAATCAGACCACAGCTGCCAAATTCTGCCAGCCTGTCAAAGTTTGGAGTGTTGGCATATTCTATTATCGTTTTATCACCCAACTCAGGTATTTTAAAATCAGCCATACCATCACAAAGTAAGACAAGATATTTCATCAGTCACCTTTTAAAATTATATTCCTTCCACTCTCAAAACAACAGTTTTATCACGAACAAATTCTGTATCATTAAGCTCTTCCACTGCATCTTTCACATTCCGCCCTGTAGTTTCATATGTCATAAAAACAAGAGGAACTATATTTTCCGGTGAAGTCTGTGTAGGTTGAATGGCAGAGTTTATACTTATATTGTGTTTACCAAGTACTCCCGCTATTTTGGATAGGACACCAGGCTTATCCTCAGCACTGAAACGTAAATAAAAAGATGATATTATATCATTAATATCCTTTACCGGAAAATAAGATGTATAATCTTTTTTAAAACCGAGTACAGGGACACGGGAATGACATTTGCAGGCCATATCTCTGGCAATAGAAATGACATCTGAAACGACAGCACTACCTGTGGGCAAACTGCCGGCGCCGCGACCGTAATGAATAGTTCTGTCCAGCTTATCAGATACAAAATAAATTGAATTGAAAACACCCTGAACCTTAGACAGTAAATAATTATTGGGAATTATAGTAGGATGGACACGCACCTCGATATCTTTATCATTCTTTTTGGCAATAGCAAGAAGTTTTATTTTACATCCAAGTTTCCTGGCAAATTCCACATCCACATGTTTTATACTGCTTATACCCTCAACAAAAACATTTTCAAAAGGTACCACAGTATTAAAAGCAATTGACGCTAATATAGCAATTTTATGGGCAGTATCGGTACCTTCAACATCAAAAGTAGGATCCGCTTCCGCATAACCCATACTTTGTGCATCTATCAGAGCATCTGCAAATTCCATTTCCTCTTCTTCCATTTTGGTAAGGATATAGTTAGCTGTACCATTTATGATTCCATAAATCTCTTTTACATTGTTAGCAACAAGATCCTCTTTCAAAACTCTTATAACCGGAATACCACCACCCACACTACCTTCAAAGCCCAGACACACATTGTTTTCTTCCGCAGTTTGAAAAATATCCTTCCCATCAACAGCAAGGAGTGCCTTGTTAGCTGTCACCACATGCTTTTTGTTATTCAAAGCGTCCAAAATAAAAGTTTTGGCAGGGCTATATCCACCTATCAGCTCTATAACAATATCAATTTCATCATCGTTAATAATATCATAAGCATCTGTGGTTTTATTATCCACAAAATCAAGATATCCATCATCAATTTCATCAATTTTCAAATCGGCAACACTTTTTACCCTAAGATCAAAGCCGGTTTTATCTTTTATGATTTCTCTATTATCAACAAGAACTTCCAGCGTTCCTCCACCTACTGTTCCATACCCTATAATACCTATATTAATTGTGTTATTTCCCACCTGTACCTCCTCATTAAAACTTCGAAATACTACTATTTAGTATCATCAAAGTCAAGCAGTGAAAGCGCTTGCCAGCACTTACTTTATACCTTTTTCAAGCATTTGTAGAACCTCTGAATTTGTAGTCAGAAAGTATTTATTATTCTCGCCCAAAGAGTCATAAACATCCAATGTTTTCGTAAACCTGTAAAATTCTTCATCCGCACTATAGGCATCAGCATAAATTTTTATTGTTTCAGCATCTGCTCCACCTTTAATACTCTGCACTTCCCTGTATGCCTTTGCAATAATAACACGTTTTTCCTTATCCGCTTTTGATCTTATTTTCTGGGCTTCTTCCCTGCCTTCAGAACGATATCTGTTAGCAATACGTTCTCTTTCGGAAACCATCCTGCTAAAAACCGCCTTCTCGTTTTCAGGAGGTAAATCAGCACGTTTTATCCTTATATCCACAACTTCAATCCCGTATTCCTTTGCCTTTTCCCTTGAGGCTTTGGTAACATTTTCCATTATTTCCGCTCTGTTATCCGCAATTACTTCCGTAAGTGTATGATTACCCAGCTCAACACGAATTTCGGAGTATATGATATCATCAAGTCTTGCTATTGCACCGTTTTGTGTTCTTACTGACTGGAAAAATTTTAGCGGCTCAACTATCCTCCATTTACAATAATTATCCACAACCAGATTTTTCTTGTCCTCGGTGATAACAATTCGCTGATCAGCATCATAATCCAGGATTTTTTTCGAAAAGAAAGAAGCTTTCTGCAAAAAAGGTATTTTCACATTTAAGCCAGGTTCCGTCACATTTTTCACAGGTTTTCCAAGATAGGTGATTACAGCCTGCTGGTCAACATTCACAACATAAAAAGCACCACCAAGCAATATAAATACCCCTATTGCAACGGCAGCAACTATAATTGCAACTATTTTTTTCATTATTTCACACTCCTTTTCAGGTTTTCCAGACCAATGAAAGTATTGATATTGGATATTTGAGAATCAAAGATATGAAAATCCCCTTTTGATATAACCGTCTGCATCTTTTCCAAATACAACCTTTCTCTTGTTAATTTCGGAGATTGTTTATAACTTTTGAGTGTAACAGTAAATTTTTCCGCATCACCCTTTGCTCTCTGGACTTTTTCTTCTTTGTAAGCTTCTGCATTGAGAATCATAGCTGCTGCTTCTCCCCTTGCCTGAGGAATAACTTTATTAACATAAGACTGAGCTTCATTTATAAGTCTGCTTTTATCCTCTCTGGCACTTGCCACATCCCTGAAAGCTGATACCACTTCATCAGGGGGATTAACATCCTGCAGCTGTACAGCAACAATCTGAATCCCTGACTCGTAATCATTTAAAATATTTTGTATCATTTCAAGTGCTTTGATTTGAATTTCACTCTTGCCCACAGTTAAAATATAGTCAATTTTTCTTTTGCCGACTATCTCCCTCATACTGGATTCTGAAACCTGCTTTATTGTGGATAGAACATTATCAATATTATACATATATTTAACAATATCACCTATCCTGTATTGGACGATAACGTCCAGATTTACAATATTCTCATCGCCAGTCAACATTTGTGCCTCATTTTCCACAAGTTTGGTTTCACCGTTAGCATATGTCCTGTATCCAATCTCCAAACGATGCACGTCGGTCACATCTGCTTTATTGACTGTTTCCACAGGATACGGAAAATGATAATGCGGGCCGGGGCCTACTACCTTGCTTATTTTGCCAAACCGTTTAACAACAGCCTGCTGGTTTGCATCAACAATATAAATACCTGTTAATGCCCATAAAACAATTATAATTAATAATACCGGCAGAATTAGCGATTTCTTAAAATTAAAATTAGGCATCTTAAAGTTATATCTATCCATGCCCCAGGGGTCTTTCTTTTCACTCATATTAATACCTCCATAGATTGTCCTCGAATCATATAGAATCTTCTAAGTAAAATCAATCATACTCTGTTATTTTAATAACAAGTATCCTATGTCTCATATTCAGCAAAGCAACAGAATATACATAAAATTTAACTCCATAATAAATATGCATTTAATATAACAGAAGTTTAACAAAGAATACTAACATTCAGTATTCGGTTGAATATCAGGAAAATATTTGGTAAAATTCTTTAAATGGTTGTATCCTTTTAAAAAAAACGGTATTATTTGTGCAGGCTGTTGTTTTCACAAAAGCCTTAATTAAAATTGGAGGTAGCTTATGCAGGCAGGTGAAATAAAAAATATCAGAAATGTAGCTTTTATTTCCCATGGTGGTGCGGGCAAAACAAGCCTTATAGAAACAATTTTGTTTAATGCAAAAGCAACAAACAGAATTGGAAGTGTTGACAACGGTACCAGCATTATGGATTTTGACCCCGTTGAAATAAGCAGAAAGATAACAATAAATCCAAAAATAAGCACAATAGAATGGAATAAACATCTTTTAAACCTTGTGGATACGCCCGGATACGCTAACTTTTTACACGAAACCAAAGCTGCTCTTTCTGCTGTGGGCGGAGCAGTAGTTATTGCCAGCGCCATATCCGGTATAAAAGCTGAAACAGAGCGTGTATGGAAATTTTCTGAAGAATTTGATTTGGCAAAGCTAATTTTTGTAAACAAAATGGATAAAGAAAGAGCAGATTTTTACCGCACACTCGGTGATATAGAACAATCTTTTAACATTACCCCAATACCTCTCTACCTGCCTATCGGCAAAGAGGATAATTTCAAAGGTATAGTGGATTTAACCAGGATGAAAGCTTACGAATATCCCAGTGAGCCCACTGCCGAATTCAAAGAAGTGGATATACCGGCTGATATGGAAGGAAATGTTGAAAAATACAGGAACAAACTCCTTGAGGCTATAAGCGAAACTGATGACACGTTAATAGAAAAATATCTTGAAGGAGAAGAATTCTCAGAAGAAGAAATTTTCATGGGCATACGCGAAGCCACTATCTCCAAAAGATTTATACCTGTAATATGCGGGTCAGCCACTAAAAATGTGGGCAGTAAATTTCTTCTGGAATCAATTATTAATTTCATGCCCTCGCCCTTGCAAAGGGAACAGAAAGAAGCCAAAACAAAAGATACCGGGGAAACCATGTACCTAAATCCCAACGATAACGATTTTGTGGCATATGTATTCAAAACTTTTATTGACCCTTTTTCCGGAAAACTGTCCATTTTCAGAGTATACTCCGGTGAAATCTCATGCGACACAGATCTATATAATCCCAATAAGAATGAAATGGAAAAATTCACCCAATTATACCTTTTGCAGGGGAAAAATTTTATAAAAACCGATTCTGTTAAAGCCGGACAAATTGCTATGGTAAATAAACTGAAATTCACAGATACTTTTGATACACTCTGCAGTAACAAAAAGAAAAGCTGCATAATACCACCTGTGGAGCTGCCTGAGCCCGTTCTTTCTTTCTCGCTTGTCCCAAAATCCAAAGAGGATGAAGAAAAAGTCAGTACCGGTTTACACAAGCTTATGGAAGAAGATTTAGGGATTCGTATAACCAGAGATGAGCAAACAAACGAACTTATCCTCAGTGGAATGGGTCAAATGCATATAGAAGTAGTCACAGAAAAGCTGAAAAAGAAGTTTAACGTTGATGTTGACCTAAAAACACCGAAAGTACCGTACAAAGAAACTGTCAAAGCATCCGCCAAAGGACAGGGGAAATATAAGAAACAGTCCGGAGGCAGAGGACAATACGGTGATGTATGGATTGAAATTGAACCCAATGAAAGGGGCGCAGGTTTCGAGTTTATCGATAAAATAGTTGGTGGTGTGATTCCTAAGGGATACATTCCTGCTGTGGAAAAAGGTATCAGAGAAGCCGCAACGGAGGGTGTTCTTGCCGGCTATCCCATGATAGATTTCAAAGTAACGCTGTACGACGGGTCATACCACTCAGTGGATTCGTCGGAAATGGCATTTAAAATAGCAGCATCTATGGCTTTCAAAAAAGTTGCCATGGAAGCAAAACCTGTCTTGCTTGAGCCTATAGTAAATATCGATATCTTCGTGCCGGAAGAAACAGTGGGAACAGTTATCGGAGATCTGAACTCCCGCAGAGGCCGCATTCAAAATGTGGAGCCGCAGACAACAGGCCAGCATATTTCCGCAGAAGTTCCCATGGCAGAGATATTAAAATATGCACCTGATTTAAGAAGTATGACGGGGGGACGAGGGATGTTTACTATAGAATTTTCCCATTATGAAGAAGCTCCTTCACATATTACCGAAAAGGTAAAAGAAGAAGCAGGCAGCAACAAATAAATAATAACAATCCCTGTATTTTGACCACAAAATACAGGGATATCTGATTTTATGACAAAAATAAATTTATTAACATATTTAGACAAGTCGTTTTCTGAGATTCACCAAATCGAAAACTTTGGTTTAGATGATACTGAGAAACAAAGTAAAAATTTTTTTCAAAACCTTTTTCAACCAAAATACATCTATACTGCCGCTTTACTTCTTATACTTCTTGCCTTTGCAGTTTTTGCATATTTTCTTTTTACTCCTGAAGAAACTACAGAAATAAACACAACCGGAACTCAGGAAACAACACAGAGTAGCAAAGAAAAAATAAAAACAAACCCTTCCGATGAAGAATTTGAGAAAATAGGTTCGATAACTTTTGTTGAAGATAATGTTTCCTCTGAAACTGTAGATATGGTTACTGAAAATGAAGAATCTACAGCAATTCAAGGGGAACCGGATAAAAAAACACCAAATCTTCATGAGCCCAAAAAAACGGCAGAAACTCAAAAAGCTTCACCACGTGAAAAAGAACAAACAACCACTTCAAAAACGGACACACAGAAAAATAAGCCTGAAAAGAAAAAACCCGTAAAGGCCGTTGAATATATAATAGTAATAAATGATATCAACAAAGAACTTACCGAAAATATTGTTCAGGCCGCAAAACAAAAAGGCTTAAAACTTCATAAAACAATAAGCTCTGAAAAAAAAGAAGTATGGTGGGAAATATACATCCCATCCGAATCAGGCAAAACAAGAATCGGGGACGTTAGGGTAACACTGAATAAAAAGTTCAAATCAAAAGAGCAGGCTGTAAATTATGCTGGAAAAATTTCAGGCAAAGTATTTGTAAAAAAATCCGTTTACAGTTATAATCTATATGATATTACTGTAGAAAGTTTTAAAAGTATAAGCGATGCAAAACAGTTTGCTAAAACAATTAATGCGGGAGGTAATCCCATCAAAATCGCAAAAAAGCCTTAAAACAATTGACAATAAAGAAATATCCTTTTAAAATTATACCAACGGGGGTGAATTATGACGAAAGCAGAAATAGTTGAAAATATTTATGAATCGCTGGGCATCACCAAGAAAGACATATCTGATGTTGTTGATGATGTTTTTGAAATAATGAAAAAAGAAATTCTGAACAAAAATAATGTTAAAATATCAGGTTTCGGAAATTTTGATGTAAAAGTCAGAGGTCGAAGAATAGGACGTAATCCTAAAACAGGTGTTGAAACCGTTATTGAACCAAGAACGGTCGTTGTATTTAGGCCAAGCCAGATTTTTAAAGAAGAGGTAAATGTATAAACGAAAACTTTACTATAAAATTGGTGAAGTTTGCGAAATAACAGGGCTTAAACCTTCTATAATTCGTTTCTGGGAAAAAGAGTTCAGGCAATTAAGGCCTGTAAAATTCGGCTCAAATCATAGATATTACACTACAAAACACATTGATACATTGCTTACTATCAAAGAGCTTTTATACAAAGAAAAAATGACAATAGAAGGTGCCAGGCAAAGACTGGAAACTGAAAATTGTTCTTTGCAGAATAATAAAGAAGTTTCCGTTTCTGAAATAAAAGCTGAACTAACTTCAATCCTGAATAAACTTAAAAATTAATACATAAGTACATATCAAAACCCAAAGAATCTACTAAGCACACTTATGTGACTTTTGTGGAGATGCCATCATTTTTCTCAAATAAAATTACACTTGTAAATATAGTCAATATATTTTAAATTACTGACCTTAAAGAATACAATTACGATTTAACGTAAAAGGAGACTGAACATGTCCGTAAAGAAAGAGTTACTTGAAGTTCTGGCATGCCCGAAATGTAAAGGGGATATCAGGCTGTCAGCAAAATCTGACTATATAGTATGTGATCATTGTAAACTGCTTTATGAAATAAAGGAAGATATACCTATTATGTTAATAGATGAAGCAAAACAAGTGGAAAACACCGAGGAATATTAGAATAATATGAAAGCACTAACACAATTAATAAAAGAGCTTCCAAACACAAAATTGATAGTAATCGGAGATTTAATGCTGGATGTTTTTATCTATGGAAGTGTCGACCGAATATCCCCTGAAGCCCCGGTACCTGTTGTGAAAGTTGTAAAGGAGCAGGTTATGCCCGGCGGAGCTGCAAACGTGGCAGCAAACCTTGCCTCTTTAGGAGCAACACCTACCCTTATTGGAGTTGCTTCGGATGACGACAGCGGCAGAAATCTTAAAAAATTATTACGCAGTATGAATATAAACACCAAGTACTTTGATGACGGAAGAAATACTATTGTCAAAACCAGGATAATTGCTCACAGTCAACAGGTGGTAAGATTTGATAAAGAAAATAAAGACAAACTTAGTAAAAATATTTCCTCCGATATAATAAATTATGTTACAGAAATCATTGATAATTACGACGGTATAATTTTGTCTGATTATGGTAAGGGAGTAATTACTGAATATTTGATTAAAAATCTTACAGCACTTTGCAGGGGGAAAAATAAAATTATCACCGTTGATCCTAAAGTTGAAAATTTTAAACTTTACAAAAATGTTACAAGCATTACACCTAACAACAAAGAAGCGTCCCAGGCAATGGGTATACCTATAAACGACGAAAAATCTCTTTTAAAATGTGGCAACAAAATTATAGAAATATTAGAGTGCGATTCTGTCTTACTTACAAGTGGTCCGGAGGGTATGTCGCTGTTCATAAAAAATGATGAAACAAAAAATATACCTGCTGTTGCAAAAGAAGTTTTTGATGTTACCGGCGCAGGAGATACGGTTATTTCCGTCTTTTCAGCAGCTATATCATTAGGGGCAACACTCAAACAAGCCGCTGTTCTGGCCAACACTGCGGCAGGTATTGTTGTGGGTAAAATTGGAACAGCTACAGTTTCTCTGGAGGAATTGGAAAGTAATCTGCCATACTCAGTAAAAGTTATGGGGGTGGTCTAATGGAAATATTGAACTCAGTACAAATGGGAGAAGCAGACAAATATACTATTGAGTATATCGGAATACCTTCAGCAGTACTTATGGAAAATGCCGCCAGCGGAATATTTCAGGTAATAGAAAAACTGGATTTGGGTAAAGGCAGAATCGGAATATTTGCCGGAGCAGGTAATAACGGAGGCGATGGTATAGCTTTAGCCAGGAAATGTTTTAACGCCGGTTTCAAAGTGGAGCTTTTCCTGAGTACTGATCCTGAAAAGCTCAAAGGTGACCCCTTTGTAAATTTTAAAATACTTGAACATTACCCTATACCTGTACTCAACGCATTTGAAGATGTTATTGAAAATAGATACGATCTTATTGTGGACTCTCTTTTCGGAACAGGTCTTTCAAGACCTCTTGAAGGCAAATATAGGAAATTAATCGATAAGATTAACAACCTTGATGGTATAAAGCTTGCGGTAGATATACCTTCGGGGCTTTCCGGAAACACCAATGCGCTGATAGGTGACTGTTTCAAAGCTGATATTACAGTTACCATGTGCAGGCCCAAAATCCCGCATAAGGTCTATCCTGCAAAAAAATTCTGTGGAAAAGTTGAAGTCGCGGATATTTCGATCCCTGATTTTGCTGTTGAAAACGTAAAACCTTTTATATATGAAATTACAGACAAAAACATTACAAAGCTTTCCAAAAGAAAACCTGACAGCCATAAAGGAAAATTCGGCCACGCCGTTATTATTGGAGGCTCACCCGGCAAAACAGGAGCACCTATTATAGCTTCCAGATCATGTATAAGAACAGGTGCTGGATTGACTACAATCATTTTGCCCTATCTTCTGAATATCCCCGCAGAAATGTCAGATGCTGAGATAATGAGTTATTATGCTGGATCCGGTTTTTGCTTCGGTGAAAAAGATACAGATAAGATACTGGGTTTTATTGAAAACAAAACTGTAGTCGGTTTAGGTCCGGGAATAGGCAGAGATAAAGACACTATCACTTTTACGAAAAATATTATTCAACAAAGTCAGTTACCTCTGGTAATTGATGCAGACGGTTTATATGGCCTGGATGAGCAGGATTTTAACAACCTTAAGTACAGAGCTGTAATAACACCGCATGTGGGTGAATTTGCCAGAATTGTAAATGAATCAAAGGAAAATGTAATAAACAAAAAACTGGAGTTGACTACGGATTTTGCGGTAAAGTACGGAATAGTAACAGTGCTGAAAAGTGCTGATACTGTAATTGCAAATCCGGACGGTAAAATTTTCGTATTAAACAGAGGCACTCCGGCTCTTGCAAAAGGAGGAAGCGGTGACTGCCTTACCGGAATAATCACATCTTTTATATCTCAGGGGCATTCACTTGACGATGCAGCAATACTCGGAACCTGGATTATGGGAAAAACTGCTGAACACCTTACGGAAAAATATAACGAACGATTCCTTATCTCTGGCGATATAATTAATAATCTGTGGATTGTTTTAAATGAATTATACAGAAATAAGTAACAACCTTAATGACCTGGAAGATATAATTGAACGATACAAGGAAAAATTAACGAATAGTATAATTTTTTTGAATGGAGAGCTTGGCGCTGGTAAAACAACCTTTGTTAAGAAATTTGTAGAAAATGTTTCCCGGGATACTACCGCTTCAAGTCCGACTTTTACCATTATGCAAAAGTATGAAACATCCGTCGGACAGATTTATCATTTTGACCTGTATAGAATAGAATCACTTGAAGAACTTGAAATGACAGGTTTCTTTGAATACATAGAATACGAAGGAACAATATTTATAGAATGGGGAACAAAATTTGACATCGGGAGTTTTTTGGATAATTTTATCACTATTAACATCAAACAGCTGGAAAATGGGAAAAGAAAGTACTTTATAGAGAATTTTAAAAAGTAGTTGAGGTTAGTTGAGAAAAACCTCGAACGCTGAACCTTGAACATTGGTCTGAACAAAGGAGTTGTTTATGGAGCCTATTTTTTGCCCTTATTGCGGTTTGAAACGTCTCGAAGAACTTGATCCCACGGAAATCATGGTGGATAATGATATTTGGATTATTTATCATTATGAGTGTCAGGAATGTGCTGAGATTTTTGACAAAATTTTGCTTAAAGATGAAGGTCTTATCGATGACTTTAACGGAGAAGAAGATGAAAAAGGATTTTGGAGCTAATTATTTTGAGGAAATCTTCAGTGAAGACTCCAGTTTTTTTAATGTAGTCAAAGAGGGACTGGAAGATTTAAATCTATATGTCTCTGAAATTGAAAATATGTATAGGAAACTGGAAAATAACATTACTGAAGATGATTACAATATGTTAAGATACAAGCTCAGTATTCTGGAAAAAAACATGACCGAACTAAACGGTTTAATATCAGCAGTGTTTGAAAACATAGGTAATATAGATAAAAGTAAACTTTCATAAGGAGATGTGAATGCATCAAAACGATTTACCAACACGAATAGCGCCCAACGAATATGAAGAAAAAATCTACAGAGAATGGGAGGCAAAAGGTTTGTTTCACGCTGATGAAAATTCTTCCAAACCGCCCTATTCTATTGTAATACCTCCTCCTAATGTTACAGGCTCACTACATATGGGACATGCTCTGAATAATACTCTTCAGGATATTTTGATAAGATTTTATAAACTTAATGGTTATGAAACACTTTGGATGCCGGGAACCGATCATGCCGGCATTGCTACACAGAATGTTGTTGAAAAACAGCTGGCAGAAAAAGGTATATCAAGACACGAAATAGGCCGTGAAAACTTTATTAAAAGAGTCTGGCAATGGAAGAAGGAATCCGGTGGAAAAATTATCAACCAGCTAAAGAGATTAGGGGCCAGCTGTGACTGGGAGAGAGAGCGTTTCACAATGGATAGCGGTTTGTCTCGAGCGGTAAGAAAAGTTTTTGTTACGTTGTATAAAGAAGGTCTTATATACAGATCACACTATATAATCAATTGGTGTCCCAGATGCCACACAGCCCTGAGTGATTTGGAGGTGGAGCATGAGGAAAGTCAAGGTATGCTTTATTATATCCATTACAGGGTAAAAGATTCAGAAGAAACACTTGTAGTGGCAACCACCAGACCGGAAACAATGCTCGGTGATACAGCAATAGCCGTTAATCCGAATGATGAAAGATATAAGCATCTCATAGGAAAAACCGCCATACTGCCTATAGTTGGTAGAGAACTGCCCATTATAGGTGATATATACGTTGATACAGAATTTGGCACCGGCGCCCTCAAAGTAACTCCAGCCCATGATCCCAACGATTTTGAATTGGGGAAAAAACACAATTTGGAAGAAATAGATATTTTTGACGATTCTGGATTTATTAATGAAAACGGCGGCAAATTCCGCGGAATAGACCGTTTTGAGGCCAGAAAAAAACTTGTTAAAGAGCTTAAAGAAGAAGGTTTTTTATTGAAAACGGAAGACCACATTCACAATATCGGTCACTGCTACAGATGCAAAACTGTTGTGGAACCAAAAATTTCCATGCAGTGGTTTGTAAAAGTAAAGCCTTTGGCAGAAAAATCCATAGATGTAGTAAAGAACAAAGAAGTTACGATAATACCGGAAGTCTGGGAAAAAACATATTTCGAGTGGATGTATAATATAAAAGATTGGTGCATATCCAGACAAATATGGTGGGGTCATAGAATCCCGGCATTTTACTGTAAAGACTGCAACCATATAAACGTATCTATGGAAAATCCGGAAACATGCGAAAAATGTAACAGTAAAAATCTGGAACAGGAAACTGATGTCCTTGACACCTGGTTTTCGTCAGCCTTATGGCCTTTTTCCACAATGGGCTGGCCTGAAAAAACGAAAACCCTCGAAACGTTTTACCCCACAAGCTGTCTGGTAACAGGTTTTGATATACTCTTTTTCTGGGTAGCCAGAATGATAATGATGGGGACAAAGTTTATGAAAGAAGTGCCTTTTAGGGAGGTGTACATACATGCCTTAGTCAGGGATGAGCACGGTCAAAAAATGAGTAAATCAAAAGGAAATGTTATAGATCCGTTAACAGTAATAGATGAGTACGGTGCGGATGCCTTCAGATTCACTCTTTCAGCACTTGCCGCACAAGGGCGTGATATAAAACTTTCCAAGGATAGGATAGAAGGCTACAGAAATTTCGTCAATAAAATATGGAATGCATCAAGATTCATTATGATGAACCTTGAAAAAAATACAGAAATTATATTGCCTGAAAAAAACAGTTTAGAAACGGAAGACAGGTGGATTATCCACCAACTCAAACAAACATCCGCCAAAGTGTCAGAAGCTATTAAAACTTACAATTTTAATGAAGCCGCTGGAGAAATATATCAATTTTTCTGGCATACTTTCTGCGATTGGTACATAGAACTAATAAAAGAAAGAATCTTCGATGAATCCAAAAAGGAAAATGCGCTTCAATCAGCACTGTTTGTCTTAAAAAATTCCCTGATTATACTTCACCCTTTTATGCCTTTTGTCACCGAATATATATACAAAATGCTCGAAGAGGATAAAAACATAATTATCGAATCTTATCCGGAAATTGATTACAATTTCGAAAAAGAAAATGAGGAAATAGAAGCAGTAATATCTGTGATAAGCTCCATAAGAAATATAAGAGGCGAATACAGTATTCCGCCTAAATCCCCAATCAAAGTTATATTAAGAACAGAAAGCGGTAAAATCAAAGATTATGTTAATAATAATTTGAATAATATACTTAAACTTTCCAAAGCTGCTGAACTAACATTTACCGATCAGGAACAGAATAAAATGGCTACGAACGTGGCCAGCAATTTCATAATATATGTCCCCATAGAAGGCCAAGTGGATATTCCTGCTGAAATAAGCAGACTGGAGAAAGACAGAAAAGCTGCACTGAAAGATTATGAAATTTACGGCAAAAAACTTAAAAATGAAAATTATCTCAAAAAAGCACCTGAGGAAATCATTAAGAAAGATACACAAAAGTATGAAAAGTCAAAAGAAATTCTTGAAAAAATTGACAGGTCTATAGAGAGGTTAAAGTCAATATGCTAAAAAACTATCTTGTTGAAAAATTGGTTGAACTTTCCCTTCTGGAAGATATAGGCCATGGCGATATTACAACGGAAGCGATTTTTGATGAAAACACAAAAGGCACTTTTTATTTTTGGGCCAAGGAAGATACAATTCTGTGCGGTTCAGAAATGGCAAAAAAGGTTTTCACAACATTAGACAACAATATCATTGTGGAAATAGACTATCCTGACGGCAAATTTATTAAAGAAAATACCTGTTTTGGGAAAGTAAAAGGAAAAATAGCGTCAATATTAACAGGCGAAAGAACAGCACTGAATTTTTTGCAAAGGATGTCAGGAATAGCCACCAACACAAATAGATATGTAAAAAAACTGAGTGAAACAAATATTAAAATACTGGATACGAGAAAAACCACCCCCGGCCACCGGGTGCTGGAAAAATATGCTGTTAAGACTGGTGGTGGAAACAATCATCGTTTCGGACTTTTTGACGGGGTGATGATTAAAGATAATCATGTTGACGCAGCAGGAGGAATCACGAATGCTGTAAAAAAAGTCAGAGGGAGCATCCCCTCAACAGTAAAAATTGAAGTGGAAATCAGAAACTTGAGGGAACTCGAAGAAGCTGTTGATGCCGGAGCAGATATTGTTATGCTGGATAATTTTAACAAAGACACAATAAAAGAAGCTTGCAATATTGTAGACAAAAGAGCTAAAATTGAATTATCAGGGGGCATAACGTTAACTGCAATTGATCAGCTCAAACTTTATGACATTGATTATATATCAGTGGGGGCACTTACCCACAGCGCGGGAAACATTGACATTAGCCTGAAAATAGGAGATTAAAAATGATTGAAGATATCTCCAAAGCAAAAAGATTTGCCAGAACGATTATCTCAGACATCGTCCTGTATAACAAAAAAAAGGTGGAAGAAGGGATAAAAAACGACAATATCTTTGAAATTCTCGATGAAGATATACAGATGGGGAAAAAACTTTTTGCCGAGAAAGTTAACACTGAAGTGATTGATATGAAAATTTTCGACAGAACACTCATTGACATATTAATTGCAAAATACGGCGGTAAAATTGAATCAGAAATATGGTAAACACCGGCTGCGCATTTTTCAGGGGAGAAATATTCTTATATTTCTTCTTGTGGGATACGCTTTTTATTTTCTTTATCAATACAGGCTTAACGACCCTCTTGTAGCCGGCACGACAGCTCCTGATTTTAAGCTGGAAACACTTGATGGACAATCATTCAATTTCCATGAATTCAAAATACCGAAAGCACTTATTTTCTTTAAAAAAAATAATGTATATTCACCCTATTACCTGGATATATTGCCTCAACTTAAAGCTTTAAGGAAAAAAAATATGTTTGAAATCATTGTAATAACAAATTACGGGAAAAACAAAGAAAAAATCGAAAAACTTCTATCTGATAAAAAATATAAAATTCTTGAAAATATCACATATTTAGCTAATATAGGCAAGGTATCCGATTATTATGGGATTAACAGTTTCCCGCATTTCTACATGGTGGACGGAACAGGTGAAATTATTTTGCAGTCTAAACTACCTTCTGTGCAGAAAATTACTAATGTTTTAAGGAGTCTTTAATGGAAGATTTTTTTGGTACAGACGATTTATTGGAAGAGTATGATACAGTAATCCTGGGGGCAGGACCGAGTGGGTTGACAGCCGGTATTTATGCATCCAGAGATAACATGAAAACCCTTATACTTGAAAAAAACTTCCCCGGTGGTCAGGTGGCACTGACTGAAATGGTGGAAAATTATCCGGGCTTTCCAGAAGGTATAATGGGCGGTGATTTATCCATGAGGATGTATGAGCATGCAAAAGCTTTCGGAGTACAAGTAAAAAACGCACTCCCCCAAAAATTTACTTTTGACGGTAATTACAAATATATCCATACTGATAAAGAAAATATTGTTATAAAGACAAAAACAATCATAATGGCAGCAGGTGCCAAACCAAAACATATGGAAGTAGAAGGTGAAAGCCGTTTTCTGGGGCGGGGAATATCTTTTTGTGCAACCTGTGACGGAGCTTTTTTTAAAGGAAAAGATGTTGCAGTAATAGGCGGTGGTGATTCCGCTGTAGAAGAAGGCGTTTACCTTACAAAATTTGCAAATAAAGTCTATATTGTGCACCGCAGAGATAAGCTTAGAGCTGTTAAGATGCTTCAGGACAGAGCTTTTAAAAATGATAAAATTGAGTTTGTCTATAACTGTGTTGTGGAAAAAGTCAACGGTGAAAACAAAGTTGAATCGCTGACACTTTATGACAGAGTCAAAAAAGAACACAGAGATTTAAAGGTGGATGGGGTTTTTGTTTATATCGGCTGGACGGCAGATACAGAGATTTTCAGGGGACTTCTGGAAATGGATAGCACCGGATTCATAAAATCTGATGAACTTATGCGGACAAATATCCCCGGTGTTTTTGTTGCGGGAGATGTCCGCCAAAAGGAACTCAGGCAGATAGTTACCTCCGTTTCAGATGGTGCTGTGGCAGCCAAATCAGCTGAAAAATTTATTGTTGAAAATTTTGAGTAACAAAAATAAAAAATACCTGCTTTGGAGGCACAATGAAAAACCTATATAAAACTCACTTGAAAATATTTCTGGTTTCTTGTGGTGTACTAATTATGCTTCTGTTTTTTAATTCTCCGGTACAAGCAAAGACAGAAGTAATGCGCATTGCCATAGCCAAAGAAATAAGTAACCTTGAGCCTGTAAATGTAGGCAGTGTGTTCGATAATAATGTTAACAAACTGTACTGTTTTACTGAAATAAAAACAGACAACTACCCAACAAAAATCGTTCATATATGGCTTTTTAATGACAATATTATTGCTGAAGTTCCCCTCGAGGTCAATTCCACTACGTGGAGAACATACAGCTCAAAACAAATACTTCCCAAGTGGGCGGGAAACTGGAAAGTGGAAGTTTACTCCGATGATGGCAAGCTTATCGATTCCATAGAATTCAGCATAAAATAACAGTGGGTTTGGTTTACTTTGTTCCTACGCCTATAGGTAACCTAAAAGATATAACGTTAAGAGCTCTTGAAGTTCTTGAGTATGTGGATATAATTTTTGCTGAAGACACCAGAAATACGAAGAAGCTTTTAAATCACTACAATATAAAAAAAACTCTTAAGTCCTATCACAAAGATAATGAAAACTTTTTGACAGAAAATATTTTCAGCTTAATTAAAAACAACAAAAAAATTGCCGTTGTAAGTGATGCCGGTACTCCTTGTATATCAGATCCGGGCTCTACGCTGGTAAAAGAGCTGATAACTGAAAGTATTGATTTTGAAGTTTTACCGGGAGCCAATGCTATTCTGCCGGCATTAATAAAAAGCGGATTTCCTACAGACAGTTTTTACTTTAAAGGATTCCTGAATCACAACAAAAACAGAAAAAAAGAAGAAATAGAGAAACTAACGTTACTGAAAACATCCATAATAATCTACGAGTCACCCCACAGAATAAAAGACACTCTGAGGCAGCTGCTGGATACCTTTTCTCCGCCAATTGCTGTTTGCAGAGAATTAACAAAAATTTATGAAGAGAGAGTCTTCATAAGTTCTGAAAAAGATATAGAAAACCTAACATTAAAAGGAGAGTTTGTCATTGTTGTTAACAATAACATGTCAACAGAAAACGACGATAATTTAGACGATTACGAAGATAAGATTTTATCCTTAAAAAAAGAACAATTCTCCAACAAAGACATTGTAAAGATAATGCAGCTGTTCGGCTATAAGCGCAATAAAGTCTACAAGCTACTCAATAAGCAGTAGATTATAAACACTGAAACAAAACAGAAACACATTTGCCAAAATAAGAAAAGATACCCCGAATAAAGCCTGTCTTTTAAGTGTTTTATCGCTAAGCTCATCCAGTTTGGAAGCAATCTCGCCACCACCTTTGGATTTCAGATTCTCAAGAATCTCTTCAAAACCGGCAAGAGTGGAGGTAATCATACAAAAACCATTACTATCATATACCAAAACAGAATATCTGCCTTTAAGTTTTATAACTCCTACATCTTCTAAGTCATCCAAATTTATTTTTTTCCTGGCAAATAAAGATTTTACAAAAATTTCATTTTCAGTCATACTCACCTTTTTTATTAAGAGTAAAAGAAGATTTAAAAACAAAAATAAAGATAGCAGAATCAAAACCAGCAGCTTACCGGTGCTCAGATTACCTTCCAAATACATATAGTTGGAAATCCCGAAAAACAAACTTCCCACAAAAAGCAAACCCACCAAAAAAATAAAATGTTTCTTTGTTCTATAAACTTTCAATACCAAGCTCCATAGGAATTTTTTTCAAAAAATTTCCCTCAACAAGATTAAGACTCACTATGTCATTGTAGAGTTTATTGAAATTGTTTTCGTTAAAGGAATAAAGAACATCAGCCGCAAGCCCCCTGTAATCAACAGGATATTCATCTATATATGATTTTATATTGTCTATCAACATTTTTTCTTCATAATTTACAAGATAATACAAAATTTTATAATATTTTACATACAAATCGGTAACTTCAAGATTATCAAGAACCGAAGCTGATGCTTCAGCATTTGTAAAATCTTCTTTTACCAGATAATAGTAAAGGGATGCTTTGTATAAACCCCCATACCTGAAATGTTTGTTTGTTAGCTCTTTCAGATATTCCAGAGCATTGTCCATATTTTTTGTATATATATTATAATAAACAAAATCTTTCATCATAAATCTGTTTTTTTGATTGGGCTCATTAAAATTTCTCTCACCTGCCCTCAGCGTTAAGTAATTGTCCGCCATAATAATATAGTTATCATCAAATACAGTTTTCATTTTCCCATACGGGTTATGCAGCCTTTCCATCAAGTAAAACAATTCTTTACCCCTGAAAATATTCATATCGGAAATTTTTTTCATAGCTGCTAAGTCGCCATTTTTAAGATATTCTGCAATCCTTCCTATAGCCTCCAAATACACGTAAGAATCATCCGATGTTGCCACATCAGTAATTACTTCATTATATCTGCCCAGCCCAAGCTTTCCCAGATAATCGCTGTATAAAAAAATTCCCGGAACAACTATATCCCCAGAAGCCGTATATTCATCAACATTTTCCAAAAGCTGCTTGTACTGATTAAGGCTTTCCGTTTGTTTCCCATTATGCTTCAAAACTATGGCTTTTCCTAAAAACGAAGGAAAAACAAATTTATTAATACTCACAGATTTATCGAAATATTTAAAAGCTTCATCCAAATTACCGATGTTAAGATACACTAAACCAACATTATACAAAACTATCGGATTATTTCTCATCAATTCATCAGCTTTCTGAAAATAATCCAAAGCGCTTTCAAAATCCCGCTGAAAAAATTTCTCCACTCCATAGTTATTGTTTTTAAGGGCTTCTGAAATATTTACAGATTTTTTAAGCTCCGCCAGTGCTTTTTCTTTCTCATTGTCCGATAGCAATCTATAGCCCAGTGCAAGAAATTCAATCATCTGCTGGGGTTCTACAATAACGGGGATAAGCATAGTTCGCAAAATATCCTCATATTCACCGTTAAAATAAAAAGATAAGTCAAAGTCCTCCAGAACAGGGTTCAGACTGACGTTAATGTCAGGTTTTTTTGAATAATAATTACTGTGCTCATTTGCTTTATCAGCAATTTTCCTAAGCAAATTATAATCATCTGTATTCCAGGCAATTATAAAATTATACCACAAATATTTATTGTCATAATCGGAAATCTGATCGGCATATGAGAGTGCTTCAATAAATTTCCCTTGTTTAATAAGTACAAAGGCATTATATGCATAATAATCGGAATTTTTTAAATTGTTAATTAGTTTAAGATATTCAGCAGCTTTGTTTATTTTCCCCAGTTTCAGATTGTAAACAGCTTTACCCAATTTTATAAAGTCAAAATCGCCGGCATTATTCAAAAGTCTACGGGCTTTGTCTATTTCCTCCGTTTCCAGTATCAAATGCTTTGCATAAAGATAGCCTATACTGGGTTTATTTAGCTTATTATACGCATTTTTAAGCATCTCACCGGCTTTTTCTTTTTCTCCGGCATTTATAAGTATATCGTAATAAAGAAAATATGCTTTTTCGTACGAAGGATAGTCTGCAAGTATCTCATCCAGTATATTCTTTGCCAAATTTTCACTGCCGCTTCTGTAAAGGGCAAGAGCATATCGGTAAAGCAATCCTTCATTTCTTTTTATTTGCAAAGCTCTGCTTAGAATATCCGCTTCTGAAAGATAATCATGTATTTTATTATAATTTTTAGCCATCAGATCATAAGCTGCAAATGTTGGGGAGATATTTATAGCATTTTTGAGATTTCTTATCGATTTATCGTACTTTTTTTGCTCATAGTAGCCCAAAGCAAGGTTAAAATATTCCGAATAATCCTTGTTTTCAATTTTTGACAACATATTTATCCCTTTGTCATACTCACCGATACTAATAAGAAAAGCACCGTAAGCTGAACTAAGATAAGCAGGGACTTCACTGCCGACAGTATTTAGTGCTTTGTTAAAATAGTACAGGGCTCTTGCCGTTTCACCTTTTTTTAGGTAAACATTGGCAGCGTTAACAAAAACTTTTGCGGATTTACTGCTTTTCTCAAGCTCCGCTATTATAGCTTCCGCTCTTTCCAGCTCATTCAGATGTATCAATGCAGCAGCAAGATTAATTTTGGCAGCTTCAAAGCTCTTATCCTCTGATAAGGCCATCTCAAAATACTTTGTGCTGTTCTCATAATCATTCATTAAAAAATAGCTGACACCCATATTATAGAATGCTGCAGCCCTGTTTTCACTCACTCCCTGCTGATAAAGATTAACAGCACGTTCAAATTCACCCTGAAGAAAAAGTCTGTTACCTTCACTGAGTGTTTCTGTTTCCGCTTTTACGACAGACTGTATATTTGTTTCTTTTGAAACGTTATCATCGACTGTTTCTTTTTCAGTGCCTGTACAGGAGATAAGAACAAAGACAAATAGGATAAAAATTATTTTTCTCATGCTCAGTTTATCGGCAAATAGAGAAAACACTTTAGTATCAATCATCTAAATCAATCATTTCGATGCCGGGCAAATACTCTTTTACAGATATTGTTTTCATTTGAGATATCTTGCTTGTTATTTGGGTAATATTATCTATGTTTCTCTCTATGCTTTCTATAACATTTCCCAGCTTCTCATCATTTTTGATATACCTCTTCAAAAATTCAACATTCAAAGATATTGCACACAATGGGTTGTTGATTCTGTGGTTTATACTGACGGCAAGGTTGGCCAGAGTCTTCAATTTTTCACTTTCTACCGCCTGTTCCTGAGCCTTTTCCAGTTTTACTATAGTGTCCTGTAATCTTTCATTCAGCGTAGCATTATCTATAGCAATTGCTGTATGTTCTGAAAAAATATTGAGGAATAGATCATCTTCTTTGGGAAGATTATTTTTAACACATGAAACCGTTATAGTACCATATACTTTATCCCTTGCCACAAGGGGGATTTTGAGGAATCCACCGCTAAAAATATTTGTTATACTGGATTGGGAGTAATAAATATCCTCCACCGGATTCGGCACGAAAAGACGTTTCTTTTCATTTGTAATTGCTGTTGCCCAGGGGTTATGTTTCAAATCCTTTAAGTCCCATGTATAGTTTTTTACTGCTTTGTAGCTGATGTTCACACTTCCCACAACATATTCCCGATAGTTCTCAATAAAAGTAAAAAGGATAATCCTGTCTTCAAAATATTTTTTCAGATAGTTAAGACTTGTCTTTACAATCTCACCTATATCTCTTTTAGAGTTGACTTCTTTTATATAATCGCTCGTCTCTGTTAAAATATTAATATATCTTTTCAGTTCCTTTTTTTCATCTTCAAGCTCCCGGGTACGGTCTAATAATTTCTTATTAGTTGCTTCCAGATCCTCGCTTAAACCTTTGATTTTCTCAAAAGCTTCCACATTTTCCAAAGCTTCATTCACAATTGATTTCAATTCGTTGTTTTCGTATTCGTATGGAAGAAAATCGTAAAATCCCAATTTCAGCAACGACCTCACCTTTTGAAAGGACGGCTCACCTATGTAAATAAAGGATGTATTGCAGCCTTCCTCACGCAGGCTACTGACAAACTCTCCCGCATTATTTATGATATTCTCATTTATAATACACACAGTAATATTTTCGTTCAGCAGAAATTCAAAAGTTTTGGAAGGATCATCAAGAAAAAAGAAAATATAATTATTTTCTTTACAGTAATCGGAAATCAGTTTGATTTCATTATGAACATTACTAACAAGTAAAATATATACCATATTGCCTTCTTTATCTACCCAAATCACTTAGTACAATAATTAAAGAAACATTGTACACAAAGACATTGACGTTTTCCATAGAAAATAGAAGAAAAATTCAAAAAAAGTCACTTTTTCTCCCAATAGACAAAAACGAAAAAATTACTGTCATATGGTAAGATTACTCCGCTCCGCTCGGGATGACAGTTTTTTGTCATTTTTCAGACGCTGTTTGGCAAAATGTAAAAAATTCTGTAAAACAATTAAGATAAAAATTGCCTGTAAAATAAATAAGTATTATTGTATATAATCAGCATAATTAATTAAAATAAACTGCTCACATTAATATCGAAACAGAAATCACAATTTAAAGGATACAAATGGATAATAAAATACACAAGCGCAATTTGATTACATTATTTTGGAACAGACTATTGGCATCTGATCCCGGCCTGACACGTCTTCAAATGGCTTCTTCAGCAACAATAGGAGTTGGCAGCACACTTCTGATCGAATACATTTTCACAGAATATATAGTGCACGCCGATACTAACCACCAAATGATATCAATGCTGATTGGAGCATTGGTGGCATTAATAGGAATAAGAGCCCTAAGCGGAACTGATATTAAAATAAAAATCCTAACAGCCATATTTTTCCCTGTTGCTCTTGGATCCGGTATTTTGCTGGCAATTTTAGTACATGGCAATCCCGATTTAACACTCTGGATGTTCATATTCGTCATGTTTTTGGCGGTAGCGGTACGCAGGTTTGGAATATCTTTTTACTTTTATGGTTTCATGTTGTGGATGGGGTATTTTTTCACTTCATTTGCAGGAGCAACAACCAAAATGATTCCCATTTTATTCGAATCCATCATCTTGGCAACGTTTTTTATCCTTTTGCTATCCATTACCATATTGCGAACCAATCCAGGAAATACACTCAGGCGTACAGTAATGGCTTTTGGCCTGCGTTCACGTTTAGTTGCAGAAACCTGCATGGAACTTTTATTAGCAGAAAACAAAAACACTCAGGCAAAACTGCTGCAACAACTTGAAAAAGAAAAAAGCAGGTTGACCGAAACAGCGCTTATGGTAGAAGGTTGGTCGGCTGAAAGGGGCTCACTACCCCCCGGGAAATCTGCACCCGCATTAAGAAGATTTTTGATAGATATAAATCACTTAATCGACAGAATAGCTGATACTGTAAAAACACTGTCACAAGGGGATGAAGACCTAAAAAATGCCGCTGCCGAGGTCTGTAAAAAACTAACGAAGAGTAATTATGAAGATGTCAGAATAAGCGTTAAGAAAATGAATGAAATCCTGAATAAAAATTCTGATAAAAAGGTTAGCAGTGAAAACATAACAGCAGCGAGACTGTTTACAACAGCTGCCTTAGAATTCTCCGATTTGGCAACAAGAATCCTGGATTATACATATTCTGATAAACCCTCTGATGACAAATATATAGATGAATTTAAACCGGTAGTAAAATTAGCAATGGGAAATTTAATGGGATCAGCTGGCACAGCACGGGATGTACCGGCAAGGGGTAAAAAATGGAATTTTCTTTCACGTATGGATATGCCCATGCGCCAGGCAGTCCAGGTTGCCATAGCAGGTGCACTTGCAGTTTTCATCGGCAGAGAAATATCGCCTGATCGTTATTACTGGGCGGCAATCGCCGCTTTTGTCATGTTCACAGGGACAACCACGCGTGCTGAAATGTTTATGAAAGGTTTTAAAAGGGTTCTGGGTACTTTTTTAGGTCTGTTTGCCTCAGTGGGAATGGTACACATTACAGCCGGACATACAATGTGGTCGCTGACTGTCATTCTTGTATGTATATTTTGTGGATATTACCTGATCAGGGTATCTTATACATATTTGATTTTTTTTATAACAATAGTGGTGGGTCAAATGTATACAATGCTGCACAGATACTCGCCGGAGCTTTTAATATTGCGCCTTGAAGAAACATTAGTAGGAGCTTTGGTTGGATTTTTCGTGGCACTTTTGGTTGTTCCTCTCTCAACAAGTGATACCATACTGGCTGCTCGAAATAACTATCTGAAAACATTAGGTGAATTACTAAAGGCTGCCGCTGACAGAATTAAAAATAAAAATAACGAAGATTCCCAAAACCTCGAAGCTCTGTCACGTACTTTGGATGACAGGCTTCGGCAGTTTTCACTGGTAGCCCAGCCGGTTTCCATACCGGCAATAAAGAGCTCCTGGCGGCACAGTCCGCGTATTCGACACAGGCTTGCCTTATATGCAGCTATCACAACAGATGCCAGAGCTTTGGCCGTAGCTTTAAGAAATCCCTGCCACTGTGCTAACAAAGAATTAGCAGGAGCATTTCAATCCCTTGCCACAGCAGTAAACCAGCTTGCGGATGTTGCACCGGGACAATCAAAACCTTCGGCGGATAAACCGTTAAACGACGCCGAGTATTATCTTAATAATGCAATCTCAGAAACATGTGAAGATGATACAACATCCCCAATCATGCGCCCGCTTCTTCATTTAAAGCAGTTGATTGATGAAGTAAACTCCCCACAAAACAAAAAATAAAATATTTTTTTACCAATTTGGCTTGCATCCGCAGATTTCACCCGCTAAAATTGAATTAAACTTTTAGTTCCCTGAAGAAACGGGGACTTTCAAATTTATAAAAGGTGATTATGCGGGTAAGATTTGAAATTGTAGGCAATGATATGATTAAGCTACCGTTTTCCCACAGTCCTATCCAGCAAGGTTTGATATACACCTTTTTGGAAAAAGAAGCCGCCAAGTGGCTGCACAATCAGGGATTTGAATACGAAAAGCGTTCTTTTAAAATGTTTACTTTTTCCGACATTATTGAAAGAGGATTTCCGAATCATAAAGAAAAAAGGCTTACATTTCCAAATGGACAAGTAAGTTTTTATGTGGCTTCTCCTGTTGACTGGATACTCCAGCAATCTGCTCAAAATCTTATAGCATCAAAAAAAATACGACTTGGCAGTAATGATGCATACGTTTCATCAATTAGTGTCTTGAAACAGGAAACAATCACATCAAACAAAATAAAAGTAAAAACACTTTCCCCGATCACAATGCACTCAACTTTTGAGAAACCTGACGGAAAGAAAATAACTCATTATTACAGTCCATTTGAAAATGATTTTGAAGAGCTTATAAAAGCAAATTTGCATAAAAAATGGCAGTCTCTATATAGAGAAAATTGCCCCTACAATAATTTTTCCATAAAACCGATGTTCGGTACAAACAGAAAAGAAAAAATACGTTATTTCAAAGGGACACTTATCAAAGGCTGGACGGGAATGTTTGAAATCGAAGGTGATCCTAAGCTTTTACAGTTTGCGCTGGACACCGGAATAGGCGACCGCAACTCCCAAGGCTACGGAATGGTGGAGATGGTAAAATAATACAAATTTTTGCATAAACATTTAACTATGAGGACTGATCAATGGGAAAATCTTTAAACAATTATAGTAATGCTATTGCCATACAGCGGGAAAATAAGTTGTCAAAGGAATTAAACAGATGGATTCGTATATTGATAACTAAATATAATCCAAAAGAAATAATACTTTACGGTTCTTTAGCACAAGAAAATGTATCCGACTGGTCTGATATTGATTTGGTAATTATTAAAGAGACTGACAAAACGTTTTTTGAAAGGATTAAAGAAGTTTTATTACTTTTGGAACCCAAAGTCGGATCAGATATTACAGTATATACCCCGGAAGAATTTAGTGAATTATGTAAAAACAATCTTTTTTTTCAGGAAGAAGTGTTGAAAAATGGAGTTAAACTCTATGAAAGAGAACACTAAGAAGTGGGTAAGTTTTGCTGAAGAAGATTTGAAAATGGCTGAACTGGCCTTTGATGAAAAGATTTTCAACCAAACCTGTTTTCATGCACAGCAATGTATAGAAAAGTTACTGAAGAGCCTGATTATTCAGAGTGGAAAAATACAGCCGAGATCTCACAAAATAGCTGATTTGCTTATGTTAACAGAAGACACCTTTTCAGAACCTGTCAAAAAAGAATTACTACTGCTTGACCGATTTTACATTCCAACACGTTATCCGGACACATTACCTGGAATACTTGCAAATGGTTTGCCTTCAGAAACAGATGCAAAACAAGCTCTGGAAACTGCCAGAAAATGCTATGAAATAGTAATGAAAAATTTGAAATAACAACATTGTATTGAAATTAAAATGAAATTTTTGAGAAATTATGATAAGATAGATTTGATAAACAGTAAATAAACAGTAATTTGTTCACTTAACGCTGGATTTAGGCATAGGTGATCACAACTTCCAAGGTTACGGAATGGTGGAGATGGTTATAAATTCAAGGAGGAATTCGTGATAAACAGCTTTGCGAATATTGGGAAATCTCTATTGATTAAAAAAGAGCCTTCCAATGAGTATGAAATTAAAAAAAGATTTTTAGAATTAATAGCCATTACACCATATGTAAAAAGAGGCAAAAATGCTTTTGAAAAAGCCATATGCTTAAATTTTGATCTAAACAGAAATTGTGCAGAATTTATCTTATCAGACGATGATTTATCTTCAGAAAACAGGTCTAAATTTTTTGCTCATTCTCAAAAAGGCAACACTAAAAATATTTTTCTTAATACAAGCTCTATTATGACACTCCTTTCAAGTACAGTTTCTGACTCATTAAAAGCATTAACAGAGGATTGGAAAAAATGGAGTAAAAACAATGTAGATAGTGATTATATAGAACTATTAAATGAGATACTGAATAAATTTTACTATTATGACCAAAATTCAAAAAAATACATTTTAAACCCAGAAAAATTATCTGATGAAATCAAAGAGAAATTTTATGAAATAAAAGAAGCGAAACAGGAAAAAAATCCTGAAGTTATTTATAAATATCTATTAAACAGTCTCTATTTAAATAAGGATTCCAAAAACACTAATGATTTTCCGAATGTGGTCAAGTTACTCATAAATAAACATGATATATCTGATTATAATGAAAATAAATTTTTCAAATCTTATGTAAATATCGTATACCACGCCTTGCTCGGTAACCATTTTGCAAAAGATAAAATCGAAAATAAAATCTGCCATATTTGCAACAGAAAAACGACAGTTTTAAAATCCAGTTATCCTTTACCAATGAAGTTTTTTGGAACAACTAATTTTCTCTTTTTTAATGACTTAGATAGCAAAAAATCATATCAATCTTTTGCAATTTGCGAAGATTGTGCAAAAGATGTTTTTATAGGAATGAAATTTGTTGAGAATAATTTCAACACTTATCTATTTAAAATTACATGTTTTCTCATTCCAAACTTTTCAATAAATGAGCATTTTGATCCCGAAATCTACAAACAGATTTTAAAAATCATAACTAATGATAATAGAGAGTATAAAAATGAGTTAGAATATTTGGAGCACCTAATAGAAAAAAGTAACAATAAAGGCTTATCTTTTGATTTACTCTTCTACTACGCTGAAAATCAAATGTTTAATATTTTAAAACATATACCAAACATTCAAACAAACAGCTTAGTCAAGAAATTTGAAATGTTCGATAATTTTTCAGAAAAATTTAGTTTACAGCTTATTTTAGGATCCAAAAATGCTCTTACGCTTAATAAAATAATTTACTACTTTTTCACCAAAAGTAGAGGGAATAAAGTTGAATACAACAATAAAAAAATACTTGAATTCTTGTATACATTTTTCAGCGATAAGCAATTCCTTTACAGGGCATTGATTAAAGATTTCGTCTCTGCAACATATAATAAAATACTTAATAAAAAATCTGATGATAAAAATGATAAATCTAATATGTCATATGATGAATTATCAGCATTATATATAAACATGTTTTTAAAAATACTCATAGATTTAAATATGTTAAAAGGAGTAGATATAATGAGTTATAAAGATTCAGCTACTGAAATCCTTAATCCTGATTACAATTATTTTTTTGAAGTGCACAAAGAAATTTATGCCAACAATCCATATAGACAGGGATTATTTTTACTTGGCACAGTAATATCACAAATTCTTAAAGCGCAAAAAAATAAGAGTTCAAATTTTTTCAGTAAAATTAATTTTAATGGACTGACAGTTCGTAAAATACCATCTTTTATTAACAAAGTTAAAGAATATACTGTAATCTATCGTATAAAAGGTAATTTTTACGAAGAACCCGGAATCTGGGGAAATATAATGGATCGCCTGCAAGGTATAGAAAATTCTAAAATGAGCAATGACGAAATAATTTTCTATATATTATCAGGCATATCTTATTCTGAATATCTTGCTCGTAAAAAATATTTTGAGAAAGGACAAAAAGAAATAGAAAACGATAACTCTAAGGAGGATAATGATGAGTGAAAAAACACTAAACAATAATTCGGAAATACTTTTTCTCTATGATGCAAAGATGTGTAATCCTAACGGGGATATGGATGATGAAAACAAACCCCGAATGGACTATGACACCAGCACAAATTTAGTAAGTGATGTTAGACTAAAGAGATACATCAGAGATTATTTTGAAAATGTCCTTAACAAAGAAATATTTGTTACAGAAAAGGCTGAAAAAGCAGAAAAAAGAGTTGAACAAATTTTAGAAAGAAAACCGGATAAAAATAAACCTATAACAGAAGATGACATAAAAAAGATAAGTTCAATATGCTATGATATAAAATTTTTTGGTGCCGTATTTGGAACTGCCGGTGGCAACGATCATGTCGCTGGTCCAATACAATTTAATTGGGGATATTCTCTAAATCCAGTGGAATTGGTTGAAAGCTCCACAATAACGTCAAGTTTTAGCAGTGGTGAAGGTATTGGAAAAGATTTTCGTGTAAAATATTCTTTTCTTGCTTTTGATGGTACTGTTAATGCTTTACTTTCAAAAAGTACAGAACTAACCGATGATGATTTAAACACTTTTGATAAAAGTGTCATAAAATCAATACCATTTAATAAAACCAGATCAAAAACGGGACAAACACCACGTCTGTATATGAGAGTTGAAACTGCAAAAGATTTAATTTTAAAAGATTTAAGGGATTATATATGCCTGAGCTATAAAACGGAAGATTATAAAATAAGAGGGATCAATGACATCAGTTTAGATCTAAACGAGCTAAAAGAATATTTGCTAAAAAATAAAGAAAGCATCCAAAAGATTTATTACTGGGCGGATGATGCTTTAACCTTTAAAGACAACAAATCTTTCGAAGAAATATTTAACGAATTTAACTTGGCAAAAATATTATAAATTAAATTTCTGTGAGTCTAACATGTATGAAATAAAAGAAATTATCAGGCTTGAACTTTATGGAAAATTTGCTCATTTTCGCAAATTTTATACGAATGCCTCATCTCAGTCTTATTTAATCCCACCAAAAACAACAATAATGGGTATCTTAGGATCAATTTTGGAGTTGCCTAGAGATAATTACTACGATTTATTTAACAAAGATAATATATTATTTTCTATAGCAATAAATAAAGATTCAGACATCAGAAAAGTAAATCAATCACTAAATTATATTTCCGATGATTATTTTAACTTATTAGTAGGCAAAAAAGGAAAAGTTCAAAGGACACAATGCAAGTTTGAGCTTTTAACAGGCAACATAATTTACGATATCTATTTAGGGCTAAAAACAAAAACACCAGAATATGAAAGACTGATAGATAAAATATCCGGACAAAATCTTGGATTTGGAGTATCTTTGGGGCAAAAACAATTCAAAGGCTCAATTGTAAAAAAAGAAACATATGACAGAGATAACTTTGAAAATTTAACAGAAGCTTATCAGGTAGATTCTTCAATTCCCAGCTCAGATATTAAAGAATTAAATCTCAATGAAGATATAAATGTAATGAAAGAAGATGTCCCTTTTTGCTTCATAAAATCCAAAACTGGCAGAGAAATAACAGAAACAAATACAGTCATTGCTGAAAAAAAAGGGAAGAGGCTAACGGGAAAATTTAAAAATATAGTTAATATAAAAAATAATTTTTATTTATCATTTTTTTAATAGGTGGTTTCATGAAACCAGTTATCTCTCACCCAGCTGAAAATGATAAACCGGAAAAATTACTTACATGTCATCTCGTGGAAGTTGCCACAAGTGCAACCAAAAAAATTGGAAATAATAATTTTAATTTATCAGTTATTAACAAAGAAGACTTGCAAGATTTTATTTTTACCGTTGCAATGCTACACGATTTTGGAAAAGCTACCCCCTATTTTCAAAAGTACATTCGTTTGACAGATGAAGAAAGAAAGTCATTTCCTTTTAAGGATCACAAAAACCACGCACTTTTATCAGGCATTGTTACTTTTTATGTTTTTAAAAATAAAAATTATTCCGATTTATTTGCATACTTGGCATTTCATATAGTTTACAGACATCATGGAAACTTAGTGGATTTTGATCTATCAAACAATTCAAACATTAAAAATAATAAAGCAATATTAAATGACCAATTAAATAAAATCTGCAAAGCTTCTTATTTTAATGAATTAGTAAACTATTACAATAAACACGGGATTGATCTTACCACTATAAAACAACTTAATTTTGATAACTTTATTAAATTTTTGAAAAATACAGACGAAATAATAGATAATCACCTGAAGAATTTTGATGCAAGGATTGAATTTTTTCTGATTGTTAATTACCTTTTTTCAGTTCTTATAGAAAGCGATAAACTTGATGCAGCAAAATTAAATAATGATGAGTATTTTAGAAATAACTTGTCCGAAGATATTTTTGACATAAACACATACTTAAATAATCTAAAAAAATCAAATCCCAATAAATTTAATACTGAGAATGATATAAATAAGATTAGAAATAAATTTATAGAAGAAATCAATAGTTTTAATTTTTCTTCTGAGAACCATTTTCATACTTTAACGGCGCCAACTGGTATAGGAAAAACATTTGGTTGTTTATTATTTGCTGAAAAACTAAGAAAAGAATTCTCCGAAGCCAGAATAATATATTGTTTACCGTACACTTCAATAATTGATCAAAATTATTGTGAATTTAAAGAAGCCATTAAATTTAAACTTGGGGAAAAATACGATAAAAAACCACAAAGATATTTGGTAAAGCATCATCATTTAGAACCAAAGATTATCAAAAATAGGCAGCAAGAAGAATATAAGTACAAAGATTATCTTAATGACCTTTTACTCACGGAAACATGGCAATCGGCTGCAATTGTAACAACTTTTGTACAGCTATTTCACAGTATTTTTACAAATAACAACAGAGCATTACTTAAATTTCATAATATAGTAAATTCAATAATAATTTTAGATGAAGTTCAAAGTATTGATCCAGATTATTATCTGCTTATTAGAGAAGTTTTTAAAATTTTAGCAGAAAGATTTAATACCTATTTTCTGCTGATGACTGCAACCCAACCTAAAATTTTTCCTGAAAACAAAATATCAAATGTCGTAAATCCTGAAAATTTTATGATTAATGAAATTTTTGACAGAGTTAAACTTCAAATTGATTTAGCAGAAAAAACATTAGATGATTTTATCCAATATTTTACAGATACTTTCACTGAAAATAATTGTTTAATAGTTTTTAATACAAAAAAACTGGCTGTAGAGTGTTACAAAATAATTAAAGAAAAATTTAAAGATTATCATGTCTATTGCTTAACTAACTATCTTATACCAAAAGATAAATCTAAAAAAATTGAAGAAATAAATTCGCTGTTAAATAAAGAAGAGAAGGTTATTGTCATTTCAACTCAATTAATAGAAGCAGGTGTAGATTTAGATTTCAAAAATGTTTACAGAGACATTGCTCCTATTGACTCCATAATTCAAGTAGCTGGTCGTTGTAACAGAAATGGTAAATATGGAAGACAAGGCGGTAGTATGCTGGTCGTTAATTTAAACAATCATCGTATTTACAACAATAAATGTATCGAAATTGTTAAAGAATTACTTTCTGAATATAAGACAATTAGTAGTAAGGACTTTTATTTCTTATCAAATCAATATTATGAAAGGTTAAACTTCACCCGTCTAAGTCATCAAATATTAAACGCTATTTACAATATAAATTATACTACCGAACGAAAAGATGAAATACCAATTTCAGATTTTGATTTGATTGATGAAAAAAATCAAACTTCCATTTATATCTTTCCCACTGAAAATGATCAGAAAATAATGGATGAATTTATTATATTACGAAATGAATTAAAAACGAATAAAGAATTAACTCCTGAAGAAAAAGATAACATTTTATTAAGGATTGCAAAAACAAAAATAGAATTAAAACAATTTCAGTTAAATGTTTATCAAAATGATTTGAAATCTTATGATGGTTTACTGCAGCCATATGAGGAAATAGTTGAAGACTCTGATTTTCATTATAAATTTATTCATAATAAGAACTTAAATTATGATAAAAACATAGGGTTTATGGAAAAATCTTTGCAAGAAGAGATTAACGATCAATTTTTCTAAAAAGGAGAAAAAGATGAAGGTTATGAAAGCAAAAATATCTAAAAAAGGGCAAATAACCATACCAAAAGAAATTCGCAATGAGCTGAATTCGGATTATGTCGAATTTATTAAAGAAGGTGATCGTATTTTTATAAAAAGAATTCCTTCAGTTGAAGAGATGGCAGGTAGTTTGAATAAATATGCGAAAAATAAATCAAAAACCGGATTAAGAGAAGAAGATGCCTGGAGTGTACATGTCAAAGAAAAATATCGTATACCTTGATACAAACATAATTTTACGATTTCTTATCGGTGATGGTGGAGAATTAGCTGATAAAGCCAAAAACATTTTCAAGCAAATTGAAAGCGGCGACTTAACCGCTTTTTGCAATGACGCTGTTTTTGCTGAAATCATATTCGTATTGCGAAAAGTTTATAATGTAGAAAAAACTATTATTAAAGAATCTTTGGAAAACATAATTTATATGAGTGAATTTTATGTGGATAACAAAGAGGTCGCCTTAAAAGCTTTATCCATTTTTGTTGAAAATAGAATTGACATAGTTGATTCTCTACTAATCGCCTACAATAATGTTTTAGATATAAATGTACTGAGCTTTGATAAAAAACTGAATACAATGCTAAAAACATGAATATTGCCCCATCAGTTTACAATGCTTTTAATATTTGCCATCGTCAGGCATGGCTGATGTCCAGACAGCTAACAGCGGATCAGCAGAATACATATCTGGATATAGGACGTTTCATAAGCGAAGATTCTTTTGCAAGAGAGAAAAAAGAAATATATATCCCGGATCTGGCTGCAAAAATTGATTATGTAAAAAATAAAGATGGTCAGTTTTTTGTTGCTGAGGTAAAAAAATCCTCAGCTACGATGCAGTCCGGTATTGAGCAATTAAAATATTATCTTTTTCTGTTGGAGAAAAAAGGAATACAGGCAAAAGGTTTGATAAAAATACCGAAAGAAAAAAAGAGCATGGAAATTGAACTCACCGAAGAAGATAAAAAGCGCATTAAAGCAAAAATATTTGATTTACAAAATCTTCTTAGTCAGGAAGAACCACCGCCTGCTAAAAGGATAAAGCGATGCAAAAGCTGTGCCCATTATGAATTTTGTTTTTCATAGGATTTAGAAAAATGAAAGAAACTATCTATATTTTTACAAACGGCAGACTGCAGAGAAAAGAAAACACTATTTTTTTCGAATCCGAAGATGGCAGTCGTAAATTTATCCCTGTGGAAAATGTAAAAGAAATCTTTCTTTTCGGTGAAGTGGATTTTAATAAGCGGGTTTTGGAGTTTTTTTCTCAAAAAGAAATACTCTTATCATATTTCAGCTATTACGGTTATTACATGGGCACATTTTATCCCAGAGAACACTATAATTCCGGTTTTATGATTGTAAACCAGACTAAGCATTATCTTTGTGATGAAAAAAGGTTATTTCTGGCTAAATGTTTTGTAGAAGGAGCAGTGTTGAATTGTCTGAAAATATTGAAATACTACAACAGGCGAGGAAAAGATCTGGATGAAAATATCAACGGAATTGAAGATAAATTAGAGCTTTTACCTAAACAAAAAACCATTGAAGATACAATGGCCTTAGAAGGACAGATGAAACAAATGTACTACCGGTCTTTCAATACTATAATAAATAATGAAAATTTTAGGTTTGACCAACGAACGAGAAGACCACCGAAAGATTATATCAACACACTCATAAGCTTTGCAAATTCAATGATTTATAATTATGCTCTGAGCGAAATCTATCAAACACATCTTGACCCGAGGATCGGCTTTTTACATACTTCAAACTTCAGGCGCTTTTCTCTCAATCTTGATATTGCGGAAATCTTTAAACCTGTAATTGGGGACAGGACAATTTTTTCCGTACTGAATAAGCAAATAATCTCAGAGAAAGATTTCGAAAAAGATATGCAGGGAATCACATTAAAAGAAAGCGGAAAAAAGAAATTTCTTCAGCAAATGGAAGAACGCTTAAAAAGCACAGTCAAACACAAAAAGCTAAACAGAAATGTCAGCTACCGAAGGCTTATCAGGCTTGAACTTTACAAACTGGAAAAGCATTTAATGGATGAAGAAGAATATTTTCCTTTTGTAATGGAGTCATAAATGTTTGTAATTGTTTATTATGATGTTAATGAAAAGCGTTGTACAAAAATGCTAAAAGTTTGCCGCAAATATCTTCAGCATGTCCAATACTCCGTATTTGAGGGAGAGATTACTCCGGCCAACTTTGAAAAAATGATTTCCGAATTAAAGAAAATCATGATTCCCGAAGAAGATGACTCATTAGTTGTCTATAAATTTCGTTCTATGAACTATAGTGAACGATTGGTTTACGGTCTGGACAAAAAAGGTGATACACAATTTATTTGAAACGTCGATGTGAAATAACGCAAAAATGTTAGGGTTTCGCCATCTTTATTCTGCTTTTATCCCCTATTTTTTATTGATTTTTTCAGAAAAAAAGTTTTTAATAGATTATAGATGCCGAATTTACTGGGATTTTTACTTTACCTATAAGGAATTGAAACCCCGCTCACCTTTTTCTAATATAGCGGGATACTCATATTTTTACTTTACCTATAAGGAATTGAAACAGGGAGTTCTCGAAAAGCACAGATGACTATCAGGAAATTTTTACTTTACCTATAAGGAATTGAAACTCTCAGCAGGAAGAAGTTTAGTGTTTATTGTCAGATAATTTTTACTTTACCTATAAGGAATTGAAACCTGCAGGACAAATAACAACTATTGTGGACCCTGTTGATTTTTACTTTACCTATAAGGAATTGAAACAAAGTGCCGGAATTTTTTCTCAGGAAATCGATAAAATTTTTACTTTACCTATAAGGAATTGAAACTATATCAATAATATGTACTCATCTGTACTCAAAAAGGATTTTTACTTTACCTATAAGGAATTGAAACTTGTCCCAGCGGAAAGGGAAAATTCCCGAGGTTCAATTTTTACTTTACCTATAAGGAATTGAAACTTCATACCTGTTGACTGTATTTCTCGTAAAACTCAATTTTTACTTTACCTATAAGGAATTGAAACTTCTACCAGCGGATTTAATATTGCTCAGCTTGAGCAATTTTTACTTTACCTATAAGGAATTGAAACCATGTCACTAGCAAATTGCCACTCTCTTTGCTACGAATTTTTACTTTACCTATAAGGAATTGAAACTTTGTTCCTGTGGGAAGATATCAATGGTGATATACAATTTTTACTTTACCTATAAGGAATTGAAACCCAAATCATGTGCAATCCATCACTTTCCTCAAAAGATTTTTACTTTACCTATAAGGAATTGAAACTCCTTTTCAAGCATTCACCTGCAGGCATAACCCGTATTTTTACTTTACCTATAAGGAATTGAAACTCTTATACCCGTCTCCCATCTCGTCTCTCCCTTTTTAATTTTTACTTTACCTATAAGGAATTGAAACTGAAGAAAATGCAAGCACCGTTTAAAAATAGAAAAGATTTTTACTTTACCTATAAGGAATTGAAACCCAAGCAACTGAATATTCTCAGCCACTATCTCGTGTATTTTTACTTTACCTATAAGGAATTGAAACATATGGGGATAAATGCTCTTTTGGGTTTCAAAAAAATTTTTACTTTACCTATAAGGAATTGAAACTTCGCACGGCTCAGGCAAGGGCGCAGAAGTCACAAAGATTTTTACTTTACCTATAAGGAATTGAAACCGATACCCGAGACGGGGATACTTAAAGATACTATTGATTTTTACTTTACCTATAAGGAATTGAAACCAAAAGACACATTGCGTGCATCAGTCGAAGCTGCTAATTTTTACTTTACCTATAAGGAATTGAAACTGAGACTGCAGTAAGACAGGACGGCCTTGCGCCAGATTTTTACTTTACCTATAAGGAATTGAAACTCCAGAACGCAGGCGCCAAAAGAGTTGTAGTGAACAATTTTTACTTTACCTATAAGGAATTGAAACCTATGCTGGCCAAAGACAGCACTTGGTGACAAAGAGAATTTTTACTTTACCTATAAGGAATTGAAACTATCATAGGGTGCTATGCACGCCTGTAGTAAAATCTTATTTTTACTTTACCTATAAGGAATTGAAACTTTGACATTTCAATTTAGTATCAATATTTTGCAACCATTTTTACTTTACCTATAAGGAATTGAAACCGAAAAAGCAGTGAATAAAGTAAATAAACTGACTACAATTTTTACTTTACCTATAAGGAATTGAAACTGAAAATCTCACAGTCGAACAAGTAGAAGCGGAGCATTTTTACTTTACCTATAAGGAATTGAAACCCGGTGCATCAGCTATAAAACTGCCAGGCAATTTATATTTTTACTTTACCTATAAGGAATTGAAACTGATACCTTGTGCTCCTATATATTTTGTTGCGGATCAATTTTTACTTTACCTATAAGGAATTGAAACGCAAGTAAAGGCGTGAAACTGATCGCAAAAGAAAGAATTTTTACTTTACCTATAAGGAATTGAAACATTTTAAGAAAAGAGGATCCCCAATGATGCCACTGAATTTTTACTTTACCTATAAGGAATTGAAACCCCTTGAACAGGCTACTGAACATTTGAATCTCTGGATTTTTACTTTACCTATAAGGAATTGAAACCCCAAAAGAATCTTGTCTTCAGGCATCAGCGGCAGAATTTTTACTTTACCTATAAGGAATTGAAACAAAAAAGAAGCACCTGAAACAGTGAAGGGGTCTGAATTTTTACTTTACCTATAAGGAATTGAAACCCAAGACGCAGGCAGGGCAGAAGCATTTTACCAAGAATTTTTACTTTACCTATAAGGAATTGAAACTGGTTTTTAGGTGTGTGGCATTTAGTGCAAAGTGTAAATTTTTACTTTACCTATAAGGAATTGAAACCTTGTCCAACCCACAAAAAAATCCAATCCACACCTCATTTTTACTTTACCTATAAGGAATTGAAACTCATTTCTTCTGCATAGTCATAATGTGAAATAGATAATTTTTACTTTACCTATAAGGAATTGAAACCTCACAGCCTTGAGGTTTTGGGGTATCGTACACTGGATTTTTACTTTACCTATAAGGAATTGAAACGGTTTTAGCAGAGTAGGCTGTGCGCCTTGCATAATGATTTTTACTTTACCTATAAGGAATTGAAACTTTCTTCCATTTGAAACCACATTTCGGGCATTCTGTATTTTTACTTTACCTATAAGGAATTGAAACCCATAACCGCCCCGGGATGAAAGCATTGTAACACCATTTTTACTTTACCTATAAGGAATTGAAACAAAAAACTTCCTCATGGTGTATTGGAAGAGTATCCATTCTTACTTTACCTATAAGGAATTGAAACTATTGATCCGCCGTATAATACTGGAGGAGATGCAAATTTTTACTTTACCTATAAGGAATTGAAACTTCCCCTCTGCCCGAGGGTATGAATATTTATAGCGGATTTTTACTTTACCTATAAGGAATTGAAACCTTGCAGATCCTCTGCATACACTACGGCATAGGCCATTTTTACTTTACCTATAAGGAATTGAAACCCTTTCAAGGAGGTTATTAAAGTGGTATATGTACTAATTTTTACTTTACCTATAAGGAATTGAAACATACTCTCTCTCTTAAAGAGAGAGAATGTATAATAAATTTTTACTTTACCTATAAGGAATTGAAACAACTCTAAAACAAACTCTCCTTCCCAACAGATATCAAATTTTTACTTTACCTATAAGGAATTGAAACATGGCTGTGCTGGATAAACTCAAAGACGGAAAAGACATTTTTACTTTACCTATAAGGAATTGAAACTCATCAGCCCATATAAAGGCGTTTCCGCCTGCTTCATTTTTACTTTACCTATAAGGAATTGAAACCCCTTCTATTCCGTTAAATGTCTTTAGAATTAAAATGATTTTTACTTTACCTATAAGGAATTGAAACTACAAAAAGCAAACCTTTTTTAAAATGGGCTGGTGATTTTTACTTTACCTATAAGGAATTGAAACGGGGGTAAGTAATGAGAGTAGAAAATATTGAAGATATTTTTACTTTACCTATAAGGAATTGAAACCAATGTCGGCGCTAACAGGATAGGCAACGACGGCAAATTTTTACTTTACCTATAAGGAATTGAAACTTCATTCAAGCGGAACGTACCCACCGCGCTATTTGCATTTTTACTTTACCTATAAGGAATTGAAACAACCGTCCGGTGTGGCGTCGTTTAATAGATATTGTAATTTTTACTTTACCTATAAGGAATTGAAACTGATTAACATCGGCTCTGAAACGGTTCTCCTTCTTAATTTTTACTTTACCTATAAGGAATTGAAACGCGGCAACCTAACTGTGGTTGGTAAAGGATACCCGAATTTTTACTTTACCTATAAGGAATTGAAACATGCGTATGACTCTTGGCAGAAGCAAAAAAGAGGGTATTTTTACTTTACCTATAAGGAATTGAAACAGCAAAAGAGAAGCGATTAAGGCGATGGTAGACGGGATTTTTACTTTACCTATAAGGAATTGAAACACTATTCTGTATAATTCTTGTATAATTGGTTCCCAATTTTTACTTTACCTATAAGGAATTGAAACTGTACAAAGTGCCTTACAGAGACAGAAGCTAAAGAATTTTTACTTTACCTATAAGGAATTGAAACTTCTAACTGCTCCGAGGGATTTTCAAATAGCACAGATTTTTACTTTACCTATAAGGAATTGAAACACTATTTAGGAAATTTAGCAGTTTTAAGAGAAAAAAATTTTTACTTTACCTATAAGGAATTGAAACACAATCACATCTGTTTGCCCTGTGCCATCAACTATTTATTTTTACTTTACCTATAAGGAATTGAAACCGAGATAAATTTCCGACAAAAAGTCGAAACAGCTGATTTTTACTTTACCTATAAGGAATTGAAACCTCCAAGCATCGAGGAGGGGTGGATTTATCCAGATGAATTTTTACTTTACCTATAAGGAATTGAAACACTCTTGATGCATTTCTTCTGGGAGATATCCGGTATGAATTTTTACTTTACCTATAAGGAATTGAAACATCTCTAAAGCATGCAGATAAGCCTTGTCAAAACTAATTTTTACTTTACCTATAAGGAATTGAAACTTATAAAGATGAGATTAGTAAGTTAAAAAATCAAATATTTTTACTTTACCTATAAGGAATTGAAACACCTTATATAATTTTCCTTTATAACCAACTAAAAATGATTTTTACTTTACCTATAAGGAATTGAAACTACCAATCTTTTTAATATTTGTATAATGTAAAAAAATTTTTACTTTATATTTGTTGCATACTAAAAATGGACAAAGTTGCAAGAGGAATTCCCGAAAGTTGCAAACAGGAATTCCCGAAAATTGCAAGAAATAATTGCAACAATTTTCACAACTGCTAAACCTGTAAGTT